>Ga0116231_10004548_pt1 | contig 27996 bp, 22 predicted proteins | sample S1TSphgellanicum_2_FD_89695 | JGI IMG/M metagenome (GOLD analysis project Ga0116231, IMG submission 89695) | Host-associated microbial communities from peat moss isolated from Minnesota, USA - S1T2_Fd - Sphagnum magellanicum MG | ecosystem: Host-associated > Plants > Peat moss > Unclassified... | reverse complement strand
GTCACCATTCACCTATGCACTAGATGTTCTTTCTGTAAATGAGTTTCTAGCTCCACGGTGGAACAAGGTATGCATATCTTAGTGTGTCCATGTGATTATCCCTTGCATCTTCTCTTGCATGAGAGTGCCCCTAGGAGCCTGAGGCACTTCAGGTTAGAGCGTAATGCGACAACAGCCTTTGGGAGGTTTCTAGATATGAGTTGTGTCATCTAGACTACTCTTCATTGTCTCATCCACTGCTAGATTTTTAGTGCCTCAATGAAGTTTAAATATTTCCAATCTGATGATGAATTTGTGAGTTCGTTGGTTGAACCTCATAACTCATGTTTTTTTATGTTTCATAACCAATTAGTTCAATGTGTCAGTTGGCATGATGAGTTGAGGTGTATGATCACACACTTTAATTATTCACAATGACTTGTGCACTCTCGCCAACTACCTAGTCCAATTCTTTTGTTGCAATGGGCCAATCAAAGTGGCTCCTTGTGCCCCCCCCTCCCCCCCCAAACTTTGGGAGAGTTCCCACAACTAATTAATTGACTAACAAATTACAAAAGGTACCTACATTACAATATGACTACACTAAGTTAACATTCCACATTCAAATATATTTAAGAGATCTTGCATACATATATTTAATTGTTGAAATTTTCAAATGTTCAAATTGGGGCTATTGGATTCAATTCTCAAAGTAATTAGATATTTTGACAAAATTTGTTGATTATCAATGGCATGTATGATAGTAGGTAGCATTTTTATTTTTATTTTTAAATGTAACATCATATTAACAAGGATGTTAAACATAGTGTAATGTTGTTAAAAATTTGTAAAATTTTGATGAAACTATAGAAAAATGGCAAAAGACCACCACACCCCCCTCCCCTCCCCCCCCCGCATCAACCTAAAAAAAAAGGACGTGTGAAACGTGACAAAATTTTCAAACCGAAAAACATTTCTAATAATTGTCAAATTTTTTTCTAAAAAATGGTGAATTTGCAACAAAATGTTCCTTTTTAATTTTTGATGTTGTAATCTTGTAAGCTTTCGCCAAAAATAAAAACATTTGTAGGTATCTTTGTACATTTATTATGAGCATGTTTTGCTACTCCACAAGTAAAAATCACACAAGTGCATGGTAGCATATCTTACCCTTTCAAAATGTTATCATAGTTTATATTGACATTAGTTTTAAATTGAATGCCAGGACTTAAGTTTTCAAAGGGAGACCTTAAACACCCCTTGCCCCTTGCCTGCCCCCCAAAAAATAAAAATAAAAACTTGTTTTGACACACATTTCAATTTTTTTTTAATGTTATGCTACCAGCCAGATTTGGACTAGGGACTCCAAGGAGACTACCATACTCCCTGGTTGGATTCAGCAACAAATTGCCAAATAATTAATTAAAATTTAAATCTTAACTTGGACACTTGGTTTTTAAATTTTGAAAATTTCGATAGGTAATGGTTATATAAAATAATAAACAAACTTGTGATATGCTTATGGGAACTGCTCAGTACTAATCTGAGTCTTAAGTTCTTGAATTTTATAAAGGTTTTGCAGATCAAACCTGACAATTAAACTTTCAGATTCTTAAGTTTATAAAAATTTCGGCACAAGTAATAAATATTTTAAAAAAAATTCAGCAAAACAAAAAACATTCTGGAGCTCTATTTAGCATTTTGCCCAATTGACGGATGTAGCAAGGGCACCTTTCCAATGAGTAGCTACACCTTCAGGATTTGGAAGACCCAATTGCTCTTTCCATTGGCATTAAATTCTGGAGCTGAAGGCGCAGCTAGAGTTCTGTAATAATGCAAGTCCCCCAGAATCTGAATTGCAGATCTAGAGCATTTGGAGTCAAAACCAGTAAGTTAAACTTCCAAAGCTGAAGGTTCAGCTAGAGTTTTGCAATGCAAGTCCTGCAACTCTAAATTGCAGATCTAGTGCATTTGGAGTGAAAAGCTGTAAGTCAAAACTTCCAAAGCTGAAGGTGCTGCACCTACTCAAGGGAAAGGTACTTTAATGGTATAACTAATGTTTATTATTATAATACTGAATCCCCAAGTGATTTCCCATGATGGATGTGAAGGAATAGGTACCCAACATGTTAAAACAGGTAAATGAACTTTCCGAAATTCTCTCATAAAATGATTGTGGAATTGTTTCCCATGCAAAAAATGTGCTTTCACCCTTTCACATAATCTGCAATCCTCAGGTGAATTTGCAAGCTAGCAAACAATTTTTCCAACTCCTGTATTGGCAATCTCTTGCACTACCATCTCCACTTTAACATATAAATAGTTCAAAAACAGTAGGGGTGAGACAAACTTCTTAACCTATTGGACAACTGCTTGTACTTATCTGGAATATTTTGTGTGTGATTCCCTTCAAAACAGGGTGCTGCTGCACATCCTTCTAAAGGAAATGGAAATTCTACACTAGGCTGAACCTGGATGCATACACTATCCTCTAAACTCAACCATATACGCATTCTTCTTCCCTTTGCTGCCTGGTAGTTGCTTCATCTGTTTCTTCATGTTTCTGTCTGAAATCCTTCATGTGACAACTACAAGTCAGAAAGGCATTAGAAGGAGACACAATCAGGCTTTTTTTTCAATTTTGTGAGGTATGTGCCATGCCAATCATGCACCAGAGGACTTAGCCAATTTAAGAGAGGAAAGCAGAAACATTTAGGAATCCTGCTATATTTTTGCAACATGCTGGAACCTACTGTCTAAATCTGGCAATTTCAAAAAAAATTCCCTCAATCTGTTGACTTTGAAAAAATCTTTTGTAGTAGTTCCACTGGTTTTTTTTCATTGTTGTCAAGTGGCAAAAATTTCACCCAAAAAAAAAACACTGCGCACAATATCATGCTTAGTGATACAGCGAGACAAGAAAGTTTATAGCTGCATGACATCCATGCAATGAAATTGGGAACATTACAAGCTCCACCCTGATCTATGAACTTCATGTGTTGCATCTTTTGAGTGGTTGCATCAGCATACACCCGATCATCACGCATCATGTAGACACAAGGGAATCAGAGAGATACCCACCATCTCAGTGCACACAAATAAGAATCATTGCTTAGTATGCAAACACAGCTCATCCTAAAAATGAACCTTGTTCAAAGCCCTTATAATAGCCATAAAAAACAGGAAAATACCACTCTCAGGCTCTTTTGTGACCTCCAAGCATCAAAGGTTGTCAACCCCAAACCTTTGTCTGGTGCTTTCCAAAAAATAGGGCTGGCCTCACTGGACAGAATCTCAATAGATCCACCATAGTAGAAGAAACAATCTCCTCCTCTAGCTTGCACATCCATCCTTTGATCATAAATTGATCATCAACAGGATTTGTTTTAGAATGTTTTGCCATTCCAACCAAAGTCAGAACCCTGCGGACACCACACACAAGTTGGTTAGGCAGTAGAACAAAAATAAAATAAAATATTCTCAACGGTGCAAACTACAGTGCATGAGAGGGGGTGGAAGAACTGATGATGGATTTCAAATGAGAATATGCATATGGATATGTAGGACAACACACACCACAACAGAGCATATTACAATCAAAGGCCTGATGGAAGATCTGATGTAAATTGGTAGTTTCTTTCTTGTTTATGGGTTCAAATTGTCTTTGCAAAAAGAATTGCAGAATCTGACTGCTGGATGCAGAAAGAAACAAATATATTGCAAAATCATTATACAAACATCTGCAGATCTGGAGTATCTATTGCAATTTTCAGAAGCAACAGGAAGACTTGTTTAGTCATGGTGATGACTATCATCACTCAAGAGACATATATAGCAAATAAATGTTTTTTGCAAACTTCAAGTCAGGGAGTCTTGAAGGGCTCCAAGTACCACCAGCTCTTCTACTAGCACATGTATTTTCCTCTCAGACAAAGAAAGAAAGAAAGAAAGAAAGAAAGAAAGCTAAACCTTAAACCCTAAAGAAACCTGGGTCTGTGGACTACTTACTTACCTTGACATCATAAAATTTGATGTAGAACCTTGAAGGTTGCACTGACAGTTTAGACTGTAGAATCTCTGCAAGTGCTGCACTCAGTTGCTTGTTTTTGTCTGGAGTCAAACCTCCGATGGAAACAAGCTCACCATATGCAGTAGGTTCTTCACTTCCTCCAAATGACATCGGTACGCCTCCTTTGAGTATTACCAACACATACTGCAAAGCAAAGAAAGAGGAAGGAACTCGTAGCTTACATACACTGCCCCCCAATGAAAAAACAAAAACAAAAACCAGGAGACAAGAGATAATATATACAAACATCAAAAAATAACAGGTTGAAACAACCAGACAAGAGCCAAAAGGAGTTTACAGATTCCGGCTTGCCGAGGATCCTGGCCACGGTCTTGCTTGCATCCTTGAGAATATCCGAAGTCACAACACTGTCCACGGGAACGTTGGTCTGCAGATTCACAGTCGGCATGGTGGTGGCACCCGGTGGCTCCGAGCAGGGAAAACGAGAAAATCTTTTAGTGTAAACCGCAAACCTTGATCAGCACCGGCACAAGCTTCTATGCTCCAAATTTCCTTGCGATGTGCGAGGGCTTAACCTAGTAGCTCCGAGCGAAGAAGAAGGTGAAGCAAAAAGATTAGGGCTCTAGGGTTTAGGGTTTAAAGAGCTTGAACAACTGCTTTGCTTTTTCCTGTAGTGTTGTTGCCCTCTGCTTTCAAGCGAACCGATCAAGATTTGTGGGTTGCTTCATGGACAATTTTACTTGCTTGCAGGTGGAGTTTTGCGACGTGGGAGGAATTAGCTCCGAGCCAGAAAGAAGGTGAAGCACAAGGATTAGGGTTCGGGTTTAGGGCTTAATGAGCTTGACACCTGCTTGCTTTTCCAGTAGTGTTTTCCGCCCTCTGCTTTCAACGCAGAGATCGAGCTTTGTGGGTTGCTTCATGGAGCGGACTACCACCATGTTTCAGCCTGTAAGTGGGGTTTGTGTGTCTCTGTTTCTCTTGCTTTTTGTGATGGGTCTCTGTGTCTTAAACTTTGGCTCTTTTTGATGGATCAATGGATGTTCTGCACTTGGTGATCGTATCTGCTTTGCTTTCTTTTGAATCGTGTAATGCTCTGTATGGTGTTTTATTTTTCCTAACATACAAAAGCCTTTTGAGGTAATTATGTTTGTTGCTACAATCTCCAGTCTGTTTGCCACACCTGGGGGCTGTGCAACGTAAATATGTTGTGGATATATGCAGGACACAGTTCACGAGATTTTCAAGCTTGTCTGGGGACAACTTGCTTCCAAAGGTCTGTACTTCTCTGATATCTTTTCTGATTTTTTTTCTTTCAATGGGAAGTCCCTTGGTTCACAGCTCTGCTCAAGTTTTTGAAAATAGCATGTTCTTCTTCTTTGTTTGTTTGGCACAATACCTTAAATCTGATTGTATCAAGAGCCAAATTTGATTGTATCAAATGTGGTTTATATTTTTTGCTTGTGGAAACATTCATTCCAGGACATCTTTGGGGCTTCTATTTTGGGTCTTTTGCATTCGGTAAGTGGATTGCAAAGATTGAAAACACTCATGCTGTTGGGTTTCTGCAATTTGGTTCTCATAGTTTGATTCAATGTTTTATGCAGCAGAACGGGCAAAAGATGATCTAGATGACATCCCTGAAGGCGAGGTACAGAAACTTTAAAGCATGTGTGGTGAATCAAGAAGTAGAAGTATGCTATTTTTTATCCATAAAGAAGACCTTGTGATTTCATCACTGTGAAGAAGAGTTGTGCTGCTGTAGGCATTGGGTGATGGCATTCTTGTGGTATGCTTTTGGGTCCAACAAAAGCTTTAGAGCACAGGGTTGGTAAAATGGATAATTGATCACTTGTATCAATGCAGAACAAAAGTGTTTACTTTTGGTTCCTAGTAGGAAACTTTTCAGAGTATACCCAACAACATTTTTAGTAACTCTGTCATCATGTTGTAGTTACTTCTTATATTTGTAGTATTTGTCTGTTGATTTGGATAAGCTTTTGAGACTGTTGATATGGGCCTAACTTGGATTCTGGGAACCAGGTGGTGGCTGCAGCTGGAACAACCAAGAAAATCCGCTCAACTAGTGGTAAGTTCCTTGTGGCATTCTTGGTCTGACCATTCTGGGAAGACTGGAGTAGTCTCATTTCTCCTTCTTGCAGATTTCTGTTTGGATCTCTTGTTGTTCAATTTCAAAATCCCATTAGCCTCAAGCATGAGGTCATCTCACTCTTTCTGTTTGCCCGGGCCTTTCAAATTCATAATTCATCGTGCTGTTGTGAACTTCACACTCTGGTACACTACATGTGCTTCTGACAGACAGACAAATGAACAGCTAAGCTACAACCATATTCTTATTGTTGCTCAGTGAGGAATTTCTGATAATACTTTTGGAGCTGGTTTGGTGAAAGATAATTTGTTCCTGTCATTGAATTCATGTGTTCTCCTAAGAGATTTTCTATTTTTGCTGTAGCAAATGCGAATGCATTGAAGTTGAGCTGTGAACTTCTGCGCCTTTTTGTCTGTGGTATGTTCCTCGATTTCAACCCAGCTGTAGTGAAGATAATGCTGCACATGTATAATATCCAATACTAAATAGACTTTCAAAGACATTGATTGCTGCACTTAGAGTGCGTCACCTCACCCTTTTGTGTCTAGCAAAAAAACTACTGGAAGGTAATCTATTTAGGCTGATGGGGCATGGTTGGTTTCAGAAGCAGTTCAGCGGATGGCAATCATTGCTGAAGGGGAAGGACTTTCCACAATTGAGGGTACCCACTTAGAACGAATTCTGCCACAGTTGCTCCTTGATTTTTGAACAGCAACTGCACAAGTGTTGGGTGTGTGGTTTGCCTGCAACAATATTTATTGAGAAACTGGGAAGACCTGTTGGAAGTAAGATCTCCCCATGATCACTACTACTACGAACACTGTTGTGTCATATTTATTTCATAACTTGACTTTCATGCTCCTCCTATGTGTATGCCATCTCAAGAGAATGCCAAAATCTCTAGGTTGTTTCAGACCTTGCCAAATTTGGATGTGTTCTAAAACTCTTGCCAAAGCCTTGTCTAGTCTATTCTGGCACTGCTCTTCATTGTCATTGCCAGCATCCGCACTTCACACCCTTTTCAACTTGTACCCTCTCCACAAGTTGCTGGCTTTGTAATTCAGAATTGAGCATTTTTGCTAGTATTGTCCTCTCAGCTTGCATTGACCATATGCCCTGCAACTCCAAAGTGCAGATGCTCTTCCTGACCCTCCCCTATATTTTTTGGGTGCTCTATTAATTTTCCTTGCACAAGAATTGAACCACCTGTTCTGAATTGTTCATTGCCACACCTGTTTCAACTTCTGGCTTAATCAACTTCACAATTTGCACTATTGCAAGTCCTTGGTAGCCTTTTCCTCTCATCAGAATTTTGTTACGCACAAAATGTGCTTTGCAAAATGCAAAGCTCCCCACATTGTAAGATTAAGGAACTACAAAACAATTTTTGCATTCATGATCAGAAGACTTAAAAAAGACAAGATGTCAACATGATGATCAAATCTGAAACCACAATATATACATGTATGTTATTAGCAAAAACAGAAAATGGACAGTATTTGAACAAACTGAGATCAGAACATACAAACTTGATGTGCACCTCAAAAAGAAAATGAATTTGAATCCCACAAGGTATTTGAACAAACTGAGATCAGAACATATAAACTTGATGTGCACCTCAAAAAGAAAATGAATTTGAATTCCACAAAGTGAAGATGCAGCCGATTATCTGAGAAACATACAAAAACACTTTCCAAAGTGAGCTTAGTGAAAAATGTTCTGATTAGGGCCCAAATTAAAGCTTGCACCCAAAGCACACTAGTCAAAGTGTTAGAATTGTCTAGTGGACTTGTTCAGAGGAGCTGCTTGAGAGGCAGCTGATGGTCAGCTGCTAGTTGTCAAGATGCCAATATGGATGCACACTGGGAGCGCCACCATTAGCATTTGTGCCTGGTGTAAAAGTTGTGCCACCATTAGCTGCAGTTGTGTGTACTGCCACACGGTTTGCTGCAAGGTCCAGCAATGTGGGAACAGCTACACGAAGCTGCTGAGGAGGAGGAGGAGGAGGAGGTGATGACTCTAGCATGGGTAAGTTTGGGGACTCGTGCTGGAGGGTGGTAAGCCATCGCTGCGCTGATCCGAAAGCCAACTCGCTGCTGCTCACCGGAGTTCTCATTACCGGCTGTAGTTCAAACGCGGGGTCTGCGATGTAATACTCCAGGTGCTCCACTGCAGTGACTTGACAACAAGGTTCTCGGCCACCTCGGCCTTGATCATGCGATCGGATCAGTACTCCCGAAGGTCGCCGACGAAGGCGGATCGAAGACGGAGGTGCAGTTGGGTTGATGCTGCCCAAGTTGTCCACGGATACGTCTACAATTGCCCAGAAACCAGGCTGCTGCTGCTTGCAGTAGCGGAGGAAGTGAAGCCGGCGAGCCGCCGTGGGTACATTATGAGCTGATGGGGAAACCGCTTCTGGAATCATCTCTGCCATCATGATCAGCAAGGCACCATGACGGTTTCCAGGAACACCAGCCTCCAGAATAGCAAGAACTTCAGCTCGTGAAACCATGCAAGCAAAAGTGTCCATCCACGTACATGGGTTCATGAAGCTCTCGACTATACGAGGGCCATCCGCCTCCACCAGAATTCTGTCTCGTGTAGCCTCGGTCTTCATACCCCGGCGAGTTCGTCGAATACCAGCCAATGTGCCTTCTGCAAACTGACGCAGGTACTGAGCCAGGTTGAGCTGTTCCATCCGTTGTTGCGGGACGTCCTGGTTGTCTTCTCCTGCATGATCATCATCAGGAGGAGCAGGTAGGAACCAGAGAGGACTCTGGGCTTGAGATACATGCATGAACTCTGCCATGGCTCTTTCAGCCAGCTCCACCACCTGTTCTTCGTAGGCTGCAGTGATCCGAGCAGGGCGAATAGAAACTGAAGGCATATTTGCTACAACAATGTAACGACAACACAATGACCACTTCAACACCACAATGTTAGAACTTAGAAGCCCACCCAATTGCAGCAGCTGATGAAAGAACTTGCACAAGAAAGACCTGTTTCTTGAACCATCTTGTGAGCATCAAACAGGAGACTCATTAGCAACAAAGCCTAATATGAAGGAAAGCTTTAAACTCTGAACATACATGCATGATCTATAACCACACTGATCAGTACACGGCATGCATATAGATGTAGCTAGCTAGCTGTGACACGACATTAAGAATATAGCAAACGTGACATGCAGTGCACACACGAAAGTAAACTACAATCTACAACAGTACTAATACTATGACCTGCTAGAAGGCATCTACTAACAAAGAGTAGTACTCTGATGATTATAAGGAAAACTAGAATATGACTGTAAGGATTCGGATTATAAGCAAAAGGATGATCGATACATCAGTCATTTGACTAGATTTCGCGATTTGATCAAAGTCGTGAGGTTTAATGATCTTGGCAGCACTAGAATGCATGTGGGTAGCAGAAGAAGTTGAAGAGAACTTACTTCAGCAGCAAGTTAAAGAACCAAAGATCAGAATCGCGCGAAGAAGAAAGCGAGTATCTTAGTCGACCAAGTTAAAGAAGCAAGAGAATGAAGGTATTGTGCGACTTACCTAGAAAGTTTGAAGAACTGAGAGAATGGCGCTGAATATTCGCTTGCTGTTGCAAGCGCTGCTGCAATGAAGAGCTTCCGGACTAAAATGGAAGGTGAGAAGCTAGGCGCAATTAATGTTATTGCAGCTAGCTTCCTGTTGAGGTCGCCGGAGATGCAGGAAGAATTAGGTATAGAGAGAGATGCGAAGAAGTAGAGACGAGGAAGGAGATGGGGGAAATCGTCAAAGCAAGCGAGCGCGGCAGCTTGCTACGCCATGGCAGCTTCTGGTGGTGAGAGAGAGAGAGTCCCCTGAGACAAGGCGCCGTGCGTACGCACCAAGTGGGACTGATCGCGACTGGTCCTACGCGCGGCGACGCTTGGGCGGCAAGTGCTTGGGCGGGTGTCGATGGATGGATGGATGAATGGATGGATGGGGACGGGGGAAGAGGAGAGAATAGTGGGTCCCGTTCAATTTTGTGATGTTGTCACACTGGCGATCATCCACAAGGAGAATCAGCCACACCTGGCTATAGTCCAGCTATGAAAATAAAAGTTTATTAAAAAAATCCTTTTATATTCTGGCTACTTACTTTTGAACTATGTGTAGATTCATAGCGATTTTTGGAGATTTTTAAAAGGGAACATTTGGTGATTTTTAATTTTTTTATATTAAAGGGAATATTTGACAGAATTTTTTTTAAATAAGATTTTTTTTTTGCCAAATGGTGAAAATTTGCCAAAAAAAAACAGCTGGGTGGGTTTGGGTGGATGGATGGGGACAGAGGGGAGAGAAGAGACTAGTGGTTCCAGGCCTAGGGTTTAGGCCCAGAGAATCAGGGTTTTGAATACCTAAGGGGTTTTCATTTTTCCCATCACCGGATCAAATCACATGACTGGATGGATACCTCTTCCTTCCATTTGTGACTGGATGAAACCCCATAACCTGACACCTCTTCCTTCCATGAGGGGGACCTATTTCCATAGCCGAACACCTCTTTCTTCCATATGTGAGCAGATAGAATCCTATAACCAGATGTTGCTTCCTTCCATGTGAGACCAGATTGGATCCCAATAACCGGACACCAGTTGAGGGCATCTATCTATGAAGGAAGGTTGTTTGTTTGTTCTGTTTGTCATGTTCACACCTTCAAAACCAAGGCACCTTAATGAGTCACATTGCACTCAGTTGGTTTTATAATGGTGGAGAAGTTATTGAATGTTGAACAATTTTTTCACTGAAAGTTCTTTTAGATCAAGACTTTAAAATTATAAGGCAATTTGGGCATGCTCTTTCTATCGTTGAAAAGCCCTCAATGAGTAAAGATTTAATGAAAGTGATTTGAAATTTTTAGACCTAAGGTGCAAGAGATATTGAATTTTTGAAATAAAAATAAAAATGTCATTGAAACTTCAATTAAATCACAAAAAAATTGTTTTGGATAGAAAAATTTCTTAGGTAACCAGTTCCACTTGGGCCAATGGCACAGGCATTACACTAATGCATGTAATGAATGCTTGCTTGGCTCGGAAAGCACCAGCAGAGATTTGACCAACAATACCAAGAGTGTGCTCAAATTCATTTTTAGTTTTAATTTAAATGAATTTTCAGTGAATTTAATTATTCAATATTTAATAACTTCTCCACTGTAGGTCAAAACATTATAAAACCAACTCAGTGCACCCCAACTCATCAAAGGGCTTTCCAACAGTACAAAGAGCATGGCACGATGCTGCAGAGGTTTGGGAGATCTCAACAACATGACAAACAAAACAAACAAACAACCTTCCTTCATGGATAGAGATGACCACTGTTCCATTTCCTCAACATTCATTCACAGTAAGCAATACACAACAAACAGCAGCGGCATCCATGGGAGATGGAGGAGCAGTGCTCACAGATGAAAAGACTTCCTATTTCCTTGTTGCAAGAGCAGCAGAAGTAGCAACTCTGGCAGCTGTCAGTTGTGAGATTTCATTTTAATGATCATCTTCAAAGTCTTTGTATGGATACAATTGAAGCAGCAGGTTGTAGCAAACCTTTGGCCAAAAACTCTTCATCCCAAAAAACTAAAAGGTTTGTGCAAAATTCAATCTTGATGTCTAGCAACAAATGTGCATCACTTCTTGCATCATCAAACTTGGTCTCAAAAAGCAAAAAATGCACATCATTAATCAGTCTGCATTCATCAAAAATAAAATGTGCACAACTTGCATCAATCAAGCTTGGTCTCAGAAACAAGAAGATGTGTACCAGTGTTGGCCAGGTACCCACTTTGGTGGGTAAGACCGCTGGTTCTGGTTAGTAAGATCCAAACTAGAACCAAGTCTGATTTTCAGTACCAGAACCAAAATCGGAATCAGCTACCTAGAACTGGGTTTCTGGTTCTATTTCCATATGGAACTGGGATTGAGAGACATCTATCTATCCAGAAAGGTAGTTTGTTTGTTTTGTTTGTCATGTTGAGATCTCCCAAATCACACCGCCCCGCCCACTATGCATTTGATACTGTTGGGAAGCTCTCAACAAGTAGGGGTGCATGGAGGTGGTTTCATAATGTTTAGACATACAGTGCAAGAGTAATTGAATATTGAACAATTTTGTCGTTCAATACAAATTGAGGTCTGTGACAACCAACATAAAAAGCAGTACAAGTAGCCTTGGCTCACTTTACTGATACCAAACTTGTCGCTTCCACAAATCAGAATGATTAAAGAGACTCAGCCATGAAATCTCACTGCAAAACAGGAACTACATTACGAGGATTCTACAAAATGGTTGCCCTTCTGCAACCTTGGGGGGAGTGATTTATATATCTATATAACACACAAGGTTACTACCAGGGAGGAAGGGCAATGCCTTAGTGTTTACCTGTACTTCTATCATACACTTCAATAATATCATCATCCTCCATGCCCAGTTCCTTGGGTGTGCTATTTGGAGGAAGTTGGTCTCCATCAAACTGGAACATGAACTGATCAGATGATGAGGCTCCCACGTGTTTTGCATATGCTGTAAAAAGCCTCTCAAACTTGTCACCCTGTTCCATGCACCCCCTCCCCAAAAAAACCACATTGCACAGATGTTATTAGAGGAACTTTACCAAAAGCAAGAAACAAATTACTAACAATCCAGCTACCTCTGAACTCCTCTCACTAGCCCACTGGTGCTTATCAAGTCAAACACCTCAAGAGTTGCACATGCATTGAGAGATACAGCTGTAGTCATAAAAGAAGAAATTGTTAGGCATCAAGGAGATGACTAAATTTCCCCTGCCGAAAGAAACCCTAGTCTTGCTGCAAATTGAATTTCAACTATGGAAAAAGGGAGGAGACACATATTCGTGCAATATGTATCACTGAGTGGGTCATCTTTCATCAACCTAAAGGACTACTGCCTCATTCAAAATGTATCAAAATTTCAGAATTGCCATAATGGGGGTCCAATGCAGTTGCACAATCCTCCCCAAGGTTTAACCCCTAGGTACACACATGGCTTTCAGTGACCATTTGAACCAGTGACCTCTATTATAGCTAGGTTGGCTATAGTATCATCTAGCATGGCCTAATGCTGCTTGAACTCAGAACTTGCAGGACAGCCATGAGTCCCAACCACTCGGGCTATCAGCTTGATGCTATATCATTCACACACATACTTGCATCATGAAAACTTCATTCACTTTGCTATAGATAAAAAAGTGGTGCTCAACAGATTACCAACCAGATATATTCGAAGAGGGAAAATGGATCCACTCTTATTCTGTACCCTCAGCACGATTTTCTCCTTCCCTACAGCTACATGCGGATCAGCAACCTTCTCCACATGGTTTAGACTTTCTGTTTTCTTCACAGCAGTGGGTGCTTGCTGATGTCTGATCTGTGCTTCCAACCTTCCAGACTCCTCCACACACCTCACTGCTCCTGATGCTTCAGTCTCCAACAAAATTAACTCAGCCCTTTTTTGCCTGTTCAAAGACACACAACACCATGAAATTTGTGTCAGATGAAACCTGGAGCAATATCCCAGCTCTGGGCCATTCTGCTGGGTACATTATTCTCCTTTGAGTTGAAATATATCTTGGAACACTAACTTGGAATGGAGATTTCAAGCCCACTTGTAATTCAAGATGGGAGCCATGATCGTTGCTTAACCCCACCTATTTCTTACTTCTAACTAATCACAGTATCCCAAAAAAGGAGACTCGTCTGTCTTGTAAATCTCACCCCTAGGCATCCACTTTCTGCCCATGGTTAAGCATATGCCACGCTATGAGAAAATTGTGCAAAATAGAAGACAAATGGCAATCAAATGTGACCATCCTATTGGCAAACAGTAGATGGCTCAAGAGAAGGAATTGTAATGGGAAGTAAAACACTTTAAAACAAAAGTTGAGAGGATATGAGAATCTTAAACAAAAATCTCACCTCAACTGCTGTAATGTGGAGTCTCCAGAAAACAATCCTACCACCTTTGCCAGCTTGGGGGGTGAGGGAAGCCAGTCATCATCATTGCTGTCCTCACTCTTTGGCACTTCTTTCACCACTGGTTTTTCTATCCTTGTTACCTGTACAATCTTCATTGGAAGTGCAACAAGTCAACAGCACTGAATGAACCCAACATCTCCAACTGCATGAAAATGGGATGATGTTGAGTCCCTGAGAAAGTCTCACAGAGACTTCAACAGGAAAATGAGAAAGTAAAGTGCCACAGATTTCATGTACAGCAGCACAATTCACATTACATGTTTGTCGGCAAGAGGTGTTGGAATCCACCTTAGTGAGCATGTTACCAGCACAGCGTTTGGTTGCACCATATCTTTGTTGTGTTGTGACAATAACCTCTTCTTCATCACTGTCATCTGCTCCATTATGCACAGGGGAAAAAGAAATTGAGGAGAATTAACAGAACAAACTCCCAGTCAAAGTGCAAGTCTGAAAATTGAACAGCCACATCTAGCATGAGAGTTCCAACCAAAAACATACAACTTCTCATCTGTCATGGACAAAGACATGACAGGCAATTGCAGGGCACGATACTTACCTTCCTGAAATTTTGGTGGAGAATCATACACCTTGCTGTAATCAAAGAGAGGCTGAAATCCATCATCTTCCTCCATCTGCTAGTTCATTTCCAACACAAGATTTTGCTCCACATGATCATTTTCTTCAAAAGCAGGGCTCTGAGAAATTTGCACATTTGCATATGACCAGACATGGTGCAAGATGCACCTACCTTCTGACTTGATAGAAAGTACACCACTGTGAGCAACAAGGGGAGGAAAAGTCTCAAGTCTCAAGGTCAGAAACTTCTAGAGGTATACAACATCTATATGTGACAACAGGATGTGAATTGATGAATTTCAAGACAATCCACGATATGGAGTTTCAATCATATACAGAGAAGCATGCAGCCACATCAGAAATGAACTGTCACAAAGATGTTTTTTTTCTGAAGACCAAAGACTTATGGACTTTCTGCTGCTCGTTGTCTCTTCAGAACTGGACGACATAAAACTCAAAAGTACGCTTGAAGGTAGCCCTGCAGCACTGAGGCTGAACATCTGGTTCAAATGCCGTTCCATCACCCTTTGCCACAGGATGAAACACACAAAACACAAAGTTTTGGGGGCCTACAAGACCAGGAGACATGCAGCCATGACTCCTCCTTAACAGTAACCCTCACTTGCAAGAGGCAACCACAGATCAACGTCAATTCCATACTAGTTCCAAAAAAGCAGGTTCTTGTTAAAAAGTGCAAAAGAGTACCTCAACCTTCTCAATAATAGTAGCTCCATGAAAGAGATCACGAAGTGCAACTTCCGACAGATTCATGATCCAGCAACACTTCAAGAAAAGGCATTCAAGCCACGGAATGTAGCAAATGATACAGCGATTGCAGGGGGCAAGGCAAATATTTGAAAATTTGCAATCTTTAAAAGGAAGGGGCCAAAAAAAGAGAGCCCTTGTCACTAAAAGGCTGTCATTTCTTCTTCCTCTTCACAGCAGCGAAATCCTGTCTACTCAAGCAAACGAAAACCTGTGCTAATAACATACACTGACTACTCCGAAAAGCAGAACAAAAGGCATGATTCCACAGTCCGAGAATGTTATAATTTCTTCCGAAATGTTGTAAAGAAGATACTGAATTCACAGAGACCAGCAGCAACAGAGAATGTTATCATACCTTATCAGCAGTCGAAGCATCCAAATTCATAGCGATTGCTTGCATTCGAAATCCGCAACGTCTGCACCGATTTTGCCGCCACCGCGCGCACACACACTCTCTCTCTCTTCTCTCTCCCTCCTTCCCTGCAAACCCTTACTCTTGCTCGCAGTTTCGGGACCTCGAAAGCTCCCGACAGAAATCCCCCCGGGGGCCTATCGAGACCTCGAAAGTTCTCGACAGAACTCCCGGGGGGGGCCTATCGGGACCTCGATCAAGTGACGACCTCAAAAGGTTCATCACATGTAAGCTTGCCCCTAGAATTTAGGGAAATTATTTTATTTTGTTTTATTTTAGTGGATATGCATAATTAATATTACATAATCTCTAACTTGAACTATGTGCACTAGTTGAAAAATAATACAAAATAATAAAATTCTTTATCTACATAATGTTTAGATACACAATAACATTCATCCCATCCTTTAGGATGAATAAAAGTTTTTTTTCCATTGGGTTAATGTGATCACGATAATTGAATGAAAAGTCATGTGAGCCTTTGGTTCATCCAATTGCTTTCCATTACATAATTATAATCATAGGCTAAAAAATGTATAAACAAATGAATGTTAATAGATTAATAGTTCTATCTACTTTCTAGTGACCTTTTAGTTACACATAGGTTCCAATAAATAAATAAAAGTTGAAAAATGTCGTTTTTTTGGTAAATTCATAGTTTAATTCACAATCCTCACAATTCCTACATTTGATCAATGTGAAGCCCTAAAAGTTGTGAGATGATTCAAAAGCTCAATTTGGTGAAAAAATTATATAATGGAAAAGGGTTCTTACAACAAATTCTATCATAACAAGCCCATGGTGGAAAAATGTGCTAACACCCATGAGGTGAGGTTCTTGGACTCAAGAACTACTTTGTCCTAAGCCCCTTATTTGGGAATGCCTCCCACTCTTGGGTTCTACACTACACAATATAGTTATTTTCCACCACATATATTCAAGTTTTGAAAAACTCTCATTAGATTAAATTAGTTCCAAAACTCATTTTTTAAGAATTTGTGACACCTAAAAATGTGAATGATAATGTGAATTTTTTATTAAAATAAAACCCCAAGGTGAAAGCACTCTCAAAATAAAAAGCCTAACATGAAAACACTTTGAAAATAAAAGGCCTAACATGAAAGCACTTTGAAAATAAAAGGCCTAAGATTAAATGGTAAATCAATTCAACTTCACATTTTGGCAATGTTGCACTTATAAGCTTTAACCACACTTGAAGGCTCAAAGCTAATACCCACCACCAATGACAATCAATTGATAAAAAACTGAATTAATTTTGTGAAAATTAAGTTCCATTCAAATGAAAATATTGAATAACATCACATGCAACTTGAATTAAATTAAATTAAATTTAGATTCAATTCAATTTAATTCGAAAAAATTAATTTGATTCAAATACATTGAATGGATACATGAAATACATTCAAATTCAATTGAAATCAAATTTAGTTGGATTCGTATTCAATCAAATAAAGTCCACCTTAGGTTGAATATTGATGATTTTGGAGTAATAATTTCAAATTTGGAAATATAAAGATGTTAACTTCACTTGTTTGAATAATTTTTCAAATATTCTCATAGTGCATATGAAGTTGCATACAATATTATTGTAACTTGGACACATGAAAAAAGCCATGTATTTAATTAATTCCAGACTTTTGAAAAGTTTAAAATTAACAAATGACCATTTTAAAGATTGAAAATTTGGAGAGAAACTTTGATTTGGTCGCCACCATATGATGCAATAATAAATATTAATAATGATTTCTCTCACTGGATGAAACAACAAATAGATGTTTTCAATGTTTTGCTTCAAATTCAATAAAAAAACTTGATCCTAACAACCAAAATTTTAAAAGTCTAAAATTAACTAAATACATGTTAAATATGGAAAATTATATTCCAAAATGGTAATGATCAATAATTAACCTAAATTCACAAGAGATATGTCCACAATAAGCATTGTAAACAAGTGAATAGTTTCAATAACATGTCCTTCACCACTACAAGGTGGTTCTTGTGAACCATCCAAAACATTAATACATGTTCTTTTGTTTCTTAGGCCTTCCAAGGGACATATCAAACTCTAGTAAGTTCTAACAAAAACATATAGAAATTTGTGCACTATTGCAATGGAAAAGTTATCAACATAACAGCAAGCAAACATCAAAGGTGAAAGGCCAAGTGGTACAAACAAAATGTATATAGAACCTTGTATGTGAAATTTACTATTACAAGTAAAATTTGGAGCACCGAATGATTAACACATCAGATATTAAAAGAAATTTCCACCGACAATGCACCACATTGCTAGGTTTAATACACTATGTACCTCCAAGACAATTTATTCTTGCGATTGTTGTTGTAAAAAAACCCCCCAAGCATATCCAATATTAACATTTTTGGATTAGCTCCAACATTTACAAGCTCTAAATAAATGTATTAATAAAAAAGGTAATTCATTGCAATATATGCATAAACTGCATCCACAAACACAAAGCATGGTTATTTGTTATGTAAACTTTGTAAAACAATTTGTTTTCTTAGCTTTTGTGTCACTTGTGGGCTAAGAACTAAATGTATCATTTGAGACCTTCATTTTCCTTCTCCCTCACATAATGTTTATTGAAACATTAGGTGTTTTTGGATGATTTAGACTATGTTCTAACACTTTGCTAATTTACAATGGGCTATGTTGCATAATGTTCACATAACCTTGTCCACCATCAAAGGTATCTAGTCTATCCTTGACACTAATTGTGGGAATTTGTTTTTAATTTGGAAACTAACTTGGAATATAAATTGAATTACTAATGGGCCCAATTTGAGGATTTTTTTGGAGCAAAGGACCATTAAAGTTAGGTAGGTGTAGCATTAGATACATTTATTTTATAAAATGCTTCTTAATTTTCAAAATAAAATCCTTTTTACATTTTTTTGGGTGGTCAAAAATTACTAAACACACTAAAAAGGCATTCACAATTTAAAAGTTATAAAATTTGAAAATTTTAGTAATTCAAAGTATGTTTCAAAATGTTAAGAATATTTTATAACATGTAAATGGGGTGTAATGTACATGACATATATAAAACAAAGTTGTAGTTTATGATGGGTGAAAACACAATCAAGTATACACAAAAAGTAATCCAAGAAGTTGAAGTCATATGTTTATACATAAATGTAAGAAAGTAGAGTCAAAAACTTTTCATTGTGGTGTTAAATATTGAATTTATGATATGTTGTATACAAAGTTTGAATTTTTTTAATGTACTAAAATTAGGTCAAAAGTATTTTTGAAATTGATTAGTGGAATTATAATTTTAAAAAACTTTTACATTGGAAAATTGATATATTATTATTATTATCTTGAAGTTGAAAATGCATAAGTAAATTTTAAGTAGCATTAACCAAAAAAGTAGAAAAGTCTAATAGTTCATTTACTTTTTAAAAAAAAATTGAATTTAAACAACTTGCAAAATAAATAAAAAACTATTTGGATTTTGGAAAAATCTACTTAAACATATTTTAAACACATGATTCTTCAAAACCATTTCCATAAATTTAAAAGACATGTTCATATTGATCATTTAAATAAATAATATTTATAAATTTAATACATGAAGGCTTAGTTTATGGTTAGTTTACATTTTTCTTTACAAGCATCATGAAGTGTGTATTTGATTGTGTTTTCACCTTGATATGAAAAAACTACAACCTAAAGTAGATTATGCCATATTTTTGTTTGATTTGAAATTACAAATAAAAGTTCAAAAACAATTAACAGAATTTGGAAAAACTTACGTATTTTTGCAAAATTCATATTTATTCAACAATGACTAACATAAACATGTGATATATTGAAGCAACTAAATGTATTTTTAATAACAATTTGCAAAAGATTTCATTCAAAAATTCCTTCATATGACAAAATGAAAAGGATTAAAAAAAAACTTACAATTTTTTTTTAAAGTACTTTCATTGGCTCCTTTGAATTTATTTGTACCTTTAATTTTGATCTATTTCTTCACTAATTTTTTCATTGAAATACTACAAGAAACTCTTCCCTTATCGGATTCAATTATGTGTTCCAATTTTTTTTCCATTACTTGAATTCTTTAATTAGACAATAAAAACTTTAACACATTGAGGAAACAGGATACAACATTGATACCAATGAACCTTTCTTGATTGAAACCAAGAAAGAAATTCAAATTCTTGTTTTTCACCTCCAAAAGACTAACCAAAAATTTCTTTGGTTTCATTAAAATTGACATTTGGATCAAGATGGGGGGATGGTGATAGTGAAAAATGTTGTCCCAAGTTGAATTTTTGTTGGTAGACATGCTGCATCAACACAAATATTCATATCCCTAACTCCTATAAAGCTCATACTTGAGTTCAAAAAATAGCCAAACACAATGATTTTTGAATAAAATGTTACAACACTTATCAAGAGGGACAACTAAAAATTGAAAAAAAATCGTTCAATTTTTTTTGTGTGATGAAATGAAAGAGTATAATAGATCATGCAATTACATTTACCAAATCACAAATCCCTACATTGAAAACGAAGTGTTGAAAACCAAAAAATTTCTCATGTTCAACTTCCTTTATTAAGGTGTTCAACAACAAGATTTGAAAATAACATGACACAATGGATGCAAGTCATCACATTTTACTTGAGACAAATCAATAATAAAACTCTTGCACAAAAAATGTTTGTGACAAATGAAAGGAAAATTTGCGCACAAAAAGAATTCACTTGTTTGACACTAAATGCTTCTTGCCATAACATAACCATTGTTAATTATGTAGGACTTGGCACAAATGTAACCACATTAAGAAGAACCAAACTAGAAGTCTACTATACTAAAAACAAACTAGAAAAACTAAGTTAGAACAAAACTTAATAACAATTAAAGACTTGCAACATTAATACAAATTTTGACATAAAAACATGAAAAACTAAGTTTCATTTGTAGATGTTTGTTAACTCTACATGAAGATTTTTTATTTTCTTTGGCACTCCTCATGATTGTTAGTAGTGTCCCTATCCTTTTCAACTCCTAAAGCTTTTTTAAAACATGTTGATTTTGCAAATTTCCCAACTATTTTTTCCTACCATTGCCTATCTTTCTAGGTTGCATTTGTATTTCCATCTTTAAAGATAATTTAAAAGCCCACCACTTAATTATACAATTTTTTTTAATACCTATATTTATCTCCTTCCCCCAAGATTTGACATTGTTAAGTACCCACATTTCTAATCTTCTTTCTCCAAGGTATAAATGTAAATATAAAACATATATACATATAGATATTTAAAGGTTTCAAATAAAGATAGGTAAATATTGGTATAACATCAAAGCTTTTCAAGCTTGGCTTCAAATGAGCAAGAGGGTTCACTCTCGGTCCCCCCTCATGGTTTGCTCCCCACTTTTTTTTCCGTTGTTAGTGTGTTATGTGTATCAATGTCATCTTGTTCCCCTTTTCTTCTTTCTTGTTTGTAGGGGTGGGAACATGTTCTTCAAGCTCAAGCTTTAAGTGAACATTTCTATTCACTGGCTATGTTCTTCTTGTGTCCACATTCTTCCCATGTCTATGTGTGTGTAATCTTGTGTTTTTGTGCACACCATTATGTGTTTTTTGGGACCCCATAATTTTGCTCCCTTTCTCTTCTTTCCTATTTGCAAGGGTGGGGATGTGGTGGTTGAAGCATGATCACCATCACCGAAGCTTCTTCAAGTTCGGGCTTCAAATGGACACCTTCGTTTTATGTCTGTTGTCTTCTTGTGTCCATGTTATTCTCATGTCTATGTGTGTAATCTTGTGTTTCTATGCATACTTTTACATTTTTTTGGGCCCCTAGACTTTTGCTCCCTTTTTGTTGTTTTTTTTTTTGTTAAGGGTGGGAACATGATGGTTGCAATAGGAGTGCCATTATTCAAGTTTTTTCAAGTTCAAGCTTCAAGCGAGCATTTCCGCCCCTTGTTTGTGCTCTTTTTGTGTCCATGTTTTGTTTGTGTCTATGTGTCTTGTGTTTTTATGTGTGCCTTTCATGTGTTTTTTAAGTCATAGAGTTGTGTTCCCTTTTTTGTTTGCAGGGGTGGGAGTGCAACAACAATAGTAATAGTAACAATAATTGCTTTAACAACAATAACTTCACATCAACATCAACAACAACTTCAACACCAACTCTAGATACAATAGTAGCACCTATAATAGTAACAATTTCAATAACATTTTCAAACATAACAACACTTGCAATAACAATTCCAACTACAACAACAACACTTACAATAGTAACAATTTTAGTAATTGTAACAACAACTCCAACTATAGCAGCAGAACTTACAATTGTAACAACTTCAATAGTTGTAACATCAATTCTAATTATAGTACTAACACTTGCAATATTAACAACTTCAGTTGCAATAACAACATCTTTAAAGGTGTTGGCAAGGTAAAGTAGAGAATTTTTGCTCCTTGTCACAAAATGAAACAAGTAGCCATAAACAAGTTTTAATGTATTGAAAGTAGAAATGTTTTTTGATTCAATGATCAAAATCAAGATAATATTTAATTTTATCACAATGATGTTGATTAATCACATATCTAATATGCATTCAAGTAGACTTTTAAAAAATAACTATATATATATATATATATATATATATATAAGTGTCTAAACTTGTACAAGTAGGTGAAAGTAGATGGATTAATGAATATTCTCCATTTTCAACACGATGTAGCTTTAAAATGTACTTGTAAGTTTTCAAAGTTTAGATATTATATTAGAATACATTAAAATTCTAATGAAAAAATAGGTTTAAATTCAATTTGACTATTAATTTTCAAACATACTTGTTATTTATTTTTATTGTGCCAAAGTTTTTCAAATTTTGTAATCACCTCATTATAAATTCAAAGAAAAACATCATGCTTTTATTATGTTATTTTCAATTATTTTCAATCTATTTTCTTTTACTTGTGTCAAAAACTGGTCCATTTTTTTATTGCCTTGGAAATAACTATTTTTTAGTATACTTTACCATGCTTTCACCCTTAATAGTAATAATTTTAGTAGTTGTAATAATAACTCCAACAATAGTAGCTTAAACAATAGTTTCAGCAATAATTTCAACAACAATTTTTTGTTTCCAACAAAAAATAATTATTTCTCCACTCCAATAATAAAAGTTCTCACAAATAATCTCCAACAACAACAACTTTAAAAGATAATCTTTGACAATTGCAATAGTTTTAAGTTTTCAGTAACAACAATATTTTTCCCATTCTAACAACAATTCATTCAAACTTCAATAAATAAAAACTCCAAAGATTCAAGTGAATTTTCTTCATTTTTTTCAACTTGCACATTTTTATTTGGATTGTGTGAGGACAAAACGATAGAACCTAAAGTGTGATTATAATTTTGAGTCCCTTCTTTTAAAATGTTTAGGGATTAAGCAATGGCAAGAAAATAATAACATTACACATGATTGGACACCTTAGCCTCATTGCCCTTTCATGTAGATGAAGATGATGTGCGTTTGGTTTGAGTTAGTCCATGTAGTCCTCCATTTAGGGGAACATCATCCCCATCTAAGGGTGTTGGTATGAATACCCAAAATTTTGCTATGAAGGAGCAAGATTGAATAACGTCTTTGTTGATTATACACTAATAAGCCAAGTTTTGGACTACTTATAGTTGCAAATATGTTCCATGGGCTTTCTTTGTTTTGAACAATGGGGACAATATTCCAAATGGTGACCTTGTTCAAAAATTAAGATGTAATATTTGTTTCCCACATGTTGTCCTTGTTTTGATTGAAAAAAAAAGGGGGGGGGGGGGGGGGGGGGGGAGATCATTGTATACAACAAGTTTTTTGGAACAAATTTTATGAAACAACATGTTGAATATGAATATGTTGAGCTTTTAACTGCAATATATGTTGTTGATGTTTCTTGCCATTGAAGGCATTGAAGGTTCACAATCAATGAGTGATGAAGGTGGTAAGTCATGTATGTAGCCTATTAAGAAATGCCCAAAAATAACATGAAGTGTAATTTCATCTTTCTTTCAAAGCAAAATCCTTTACAAAAAACAAGACGGGGGGGCAAAAATTGTTTCTAGAAGACTTGGTGTTGTTCATGACTAAAAGATATCTCCCTTGAACACTAGTGAAAATCTTTGGATGTGTAGATTAGTATTGAGGCTTATCCAAAGTTGGTGTTTCCTTCTCAAAGAACATTATCAAAAGAAATTATTTTAGCCATGGTTGTTAAGTGTTTAGATTTGTATGTGTGACCTCAACTTTATGTAACACCTATAGCCACAACTACTTTTGATCTATGGATGAATAAAGAGCAACAAGACATTTTTGCTCTTGTCATCAATTTTATATTTGTAGATTGAATGCCTTAGCATGTCATGATAGGATTGTTTGAGGCCAATGACATTAATGGTGCTAGGTTATCAAAGTAATTGAAAGTTTTGTTGGAGAAGTTTGGTTTCACATCAAAGGTTTTATGTTATGTCAAAGATGAGGGAACCAACCTAGAGACCATGATCGCAACCTTGAAATCAACTATTTCATGTGAGGCATTGAATTTGCCTGCTCCATTTGCTAGAGCATGCTATGAGCAAAGCAGCTCAATATGCAACCATTGATGACAAGGTTTTTAAGGACTTGGGAGTAGTTAGCATCAAATCTACTCAATCATCACTTCAAGCTTACATCACATGACCCAAGAAGTCTAGTATGTTGATAAAATTGGTCTTGGCATTGCAAACATTCATAGGTTGTGCTTATGTATTGTATAATGGATCTTTCTTTTCCATTTCCATTGTGGATTGCAGGCAAGGGGGAAAAGTAATGGAGGTAAGCTTATTTGGATTTTGGTTTGCTTGAACAAAAACTTATAACTTCATTGAAAACATGTTTGCATCTAAAGTTGCAATGTTTGAGCAATGCTTAGCTTATCAAGTTGCTATCATGTGTTATAGTCATCAAACAAAAGTTTTACCCAACATGATTCTTGAACTATACAAAATTGAATAATTGTTGGGGTAATTTGTGATGCATTGTTTCCTATTGTGTTTGCATGTGTACTTAACCAATGTTATGGATATTGGTTACTATTAAATGTTCTTGCCACAACTATCAAGTTGTATGTCTAGCTTTCTAAGGATAGTTTGGATTTGCAAGTAGATGTTGATGTTGAAGAGGACATCGATATGCACATGAAAGTGAAGCAACTTGGTGGCAACATGCCATTACAAGTAACTATTGTGTTGAGGCTTTTATTGGATTTCATGGATTCTTTCAAGTTGTCTAAAGCCCACAATATGCTTGCTTTAATTTGAAATCCCTAGTTTAAGGACTTGAATTTGGTGGGGGATTATGTTGGCCATGCATCAACAATTGAGATTGTTGTAGCATATGACACCCAATTTTTGCTCCCAACCTTCATTACTTTGATCCAAAAAGTGCATGGGCAATTGAGTGCAAAAGTGTTATGTAAAAATTGCAAGACATATTAATGTTGTTTTTGGAATGGGAGTACTTGAAGATGAGACTTGTTTGGAACAAGTAAGTGTTCTTTTGATCATTTGTAGGACAATATGAAGACACTTGATTTCTTCTTTGTAATTTATAGTTACACTTGACACATTTCAATAAGTTTCTTTTTTTCCATTTTGTGTGGAAGTGCAAGTTTGACGAAAGTTGTCTTGCTTTCACATTTGATGTGCCTTTGGAAGAAGTACAAGACCCCCTTCTTTGGTGGTCAAAACATAAAGGGCAGTTCCATATAATTGCATATCTAGCTAGAATGATTCTACATATTCCTTGGAATCAGATCAAGATGGAGATAATATTTTCTATTGCAAGGATTTTCACCGGTCTTTGTTGATGTCAACTTGGTGCAAAATTTATGGATCTTTTAATTCTTTTAATCGAAAGAATTGGCTTGATGATCCTACTATTAATTTTGACAATAGGATAGGACTTGTAGACTTGGATGGGTTTGGTGAAGTTGAGGAAGACATCCTAAATGTCATAGATTTTTGTTTCCTCATGAGATTCAAGGTCATGTAAAGGATTGCATCTAGGAATGAGATATGTATCCGTGATTTTGATATTGTATTGTTTGAGATGCACATGCTACTTATTTAATTTTGTTTGAAGTTTGACCTTTATGCCCTTATTAACACTTTCTAATGGACAATGGAAATTGGAAATGCATGTTTATAGCCCTTCAGGTGAATAAAATTGAAGTTTGCATCTTGTGGCATCTTCTTTGATACATGTTTAATTTTTTTTTGGATTTACACTTACATGATGTGTAAAAATAGTGTAAAAAATTCATTTACATTGTTTTTACACTTCCACTTGTTTATAGGGTGTGTAAAAAAAATGTAAATGTAACTTTTACACTTACACACTTTTTACTTAGCAAAAATTTATGTACATGATTTTGCACTAACATGCCTCACCTTGACCATTTACACTTACACGTTTGGACTTTAAAATGTATACACACACAATAGTTGTTTGTAGGTAGGTCTGAATGACTCAAACAAATACATAATGTAGACATTGGCTTTAAAATTTTACATACATTATTAGCATTCATACTTCTAAATTCTATGTCATGAACAACTAGCTTGACATTACTTCAATGTTCCTAGCCTCTTGGTAATAGGTTACACCCAACTATGCATTTTTTCAAACCCATACACCAACTACCCTACTTATCAAGCAATGAATTGTTGGAATTTGAGAGGGATTGTCGAAACACAATAGTTATGTATGAGAATTCGGATATGGTAAAATGTTATGATATGTAGATCCTTTTAAAGGTTCCTAAAACATTCATGAATAAAGATAACCAAAACATAGGTATGGAATACTCATTTGCCAAGTTCACTTTGCCAAATCACAAAGTCTGAAGCACCCAATTGTCAAATCCATGGTGCCAAGTCCACTTTGCCAAATCACAAAGTCCCTAGTGCCCAATTGCCAAGTCCATGTTGGCAAGTCCACTTTGCCACATCACAAAGTCCGTAGTGCCCAATTATCAAGTCCACTTTGCCACATCACAAAGTCCATAGTGCCCAATTGTCAAGTCCATGTTGCCAAGTCCACATTGCCATGTGGCCAACTCCACATCACCATGGCAACATTGTCAAATTGCCCAGTCCACTTCACCCTGTGGACTGACCGAAATGAAATGAGCTTCAAGCTGCCCACGATTTTTTTTCTCAGCTGCCCATTGCCCGAATCTTTTCCCATGTACCAAAACTTTTGCCCCAAAAAATCAAAGTGCCCCTGATTTATTTTTTTCAGAGGCTGCCCGTGTCTCCCCACCCCGTGCCCCTTTCCTTCCTTCTCTCTCTTTTTGTTCAAGGAGCAGGTAAAGGGATGTTTGGCTCATTATTGAAGGCCATGATGTCCATGTATGTCCATAGACAAGGGATGTCCTTTCCAGCAACCATAATTTCATGATGAACCTTATTCCATGAAAGTTCATATTTTCATCCATCATCCATTGAAAATTCATAGATGATATTTCATGGATGTTCATTCATGGAATTTGGATGTCTTTTAATGCAAAAACAAATTGTGAATAAACTACACTTCATGGATTTATTATAGATGATATTTCTTAGATGAACTTTATTACATCATAGGGTTTCATGAATTTTCATGGATGCACTTTCATTCCATTAGGATGGCTTCATATCCACAACATTCCTAAAAATGGATACAAAAGGAAACATGAAATTTGAGATCAAAACTTTTCAATTTTCTTTCAATATGTTCAACAACTAATTTAGAGGGTAGTTTTAATTTTGAAAGGGCTTCTCTCCATGTTCAAAAGATAATTAAGGATTTTTTACTTAATTTCAAGTATAAATTGCCATATTTGTATACCTCCTTAGTTTTCATTGTGTAGCCAAAAATATATATATGAAAAAGATAATAAAGATTTTGTACTTTATTTCAAGTAGAAATTGCCATATTTGTACACCTACTTGGTTTTCATTGTGTAGCCAAAAAAAAAAAAAAAAAAAAATAAAAATTTTGTAATTT
>Ga0116231_10004547_pt1 | contig 27998 bp, 18 predicted proteins | sample S1TSphgellanicum_2_FD_89695 | JGI IMG/M metagenome (GOLD analysis project Ga0116231, IMG submission 89695) | Host-associated microbial communities from peat moss isolated from Minnesota, USA - S1T2_Fd - Sphagnum magellanicum MG | ecosystem: Host-associated > Plants > Peat moss > Unclassified... | reverse complement strand
TATTATTACTACTACTACTACAACTACTACTACTTATACCCACTTAATTTTGGCAACTTTGAGTTTTTATTTTTGGCCAATGCCAAATTTTTTTTGTAGAATGCCAAATTTTATGAGGCCTGCCCTAATGACAACTCCTAGTACGAAATCCTTATAAACCCATTCCATGCAATGAAACTTAGGATAAAATGTTTTTAGCCCACTCAAAAGTGCATTTGATTTGAGTGTTGGAATGTGCATAAAGCTTAATCCACATTTGAACAAATTCCCTAAAGGGAGGACTGGATGGAGAGCTTCACCTTGCCAACGAGAACCTCGTTGGTGTGAGGACCATATCGTTCCATCAGAGGAACCTAAATAATACAACAGGAACATGATCCAACCAAGGTTTTTTTTCAATTTCTCCAAGTCAGGGGGATGGCTACAATGTGCTTATTGTGGTATGTCTAGGTGGCATATTAGTTTTTAGGCTGGTGATTCCAATTGGTTACAAAAGTTTTATTTAGCTTTAGAAGTGGCTAAGTAAAATTTTCTTTGTTCATAACTTAATGGCGAGAATCCAATGAGGGTTGTAAGTTCATAAGACTACCAAATTTTTTTGGTGTAAGTACAAGTGGCTAATAGATGTGAGGCAAGGTAAAACAAGTGGTGACAAATGCTTGACCACATTAGCTTTTGTGGTTATTGAATCATACAAAAAATAAGTGTGTTATTTTCATCATCAAATGGTAGACTCCCACACATTAGAGCATATAGAATCACACAACATCTATTTCACAAATTCAAAAGAACCCAACAAATATATATTAGACCTTACACACCCAAAATCCATTAACAACACATCTTCATTTATATGGGGTTGCAAATAGGATAACATGAATTGCACCTACTTGCTTTTGGGATTTTTTTGGGAAAATATTCATTAAAATATTTTTTAAAAGGTCTTCAAAAAAAAATTCAACATTTTTTTAAAAATAACATTATGTCAAGGTTTATATAAAAGATTTCAAAATATATGTAATTTTTGAAGTTTATTTATAAATCCTTTTAGTGTTAAAAACACACACACTATAATTTTTAATGAGTGTTTTTGAAAGGTTTTAATTCATTTGATTTTTTCAAATTAATTCACATATTTTAATGATATATTATGAACCTTACTAATATAAAAAAATCTTATACTTTCAACATCAAATTAAATTATCCTTCTAAACATGAAAAATTAAGCACACGTTACACTTGTTGTGGTTCTTGTTAATGTGATCACCCATGGAACACATTAAATCTCAGTAGTCTAAATTTTTAAGTCAATAATGTATTGGAACCACCTGCATGTGTGCATACAAAAAATTTCTATATCTAATAACTCTAACCAAATTGGAGTAGTTTTTTATTACAATTTGTCTTTTTTTCCTAACAAATTTTGTTTGGCTTTTTTGTTGTTGTTGTTGTTTATCCTTGTGCTATTCATTACTACCTTATTGTCATTTTAATTAATAGTATACCTAGCATGCAATATTGTGAATAAAAAACCATGATAGAAAATATCAAGGACCCAAATCATAACTTGGTAAAATTTAGGTCTGCAACATTTGTGCAATTTTGCAATCAATAAGTTTAGTCAAAGCCTTATGTCTTGTGAAGATAGATTCTATAGAATTATTGTGTTAGGCTACAAGTAGAGTTTCTTCTTCATTGTCATTGTGTGCCTACAACTACCACTTTATTATTTTGAAAGAAAAGCAAACAATAAAATAAACCAAAACTTACTAGATTTGATGATGGGTCTTGAACAAAGAGGAAAAGAAAAAGAAATTTCAATTCTTGCAATCCTACACATGTATATGATTAGTTAAACATCTACATTACAAGCAGTCATAATTTTGTTGCCCAACAAATGTTTTGACATGTTCGCAGAAGTAACATGTAAAGAAAAAACACATGTGAATGTAAATCATAAAATGTCAATCCCATTGATCTAATTTTCACAATTTGATGAAGGAATTGAGTTACATAGATTCTAATAGTTTCACTAATTCTGTTAGCAAATAATGACCCAAGAAGCTAATAAGACAAAATCAAACAATAATTGAGACGAAGTTGATTTTAGTCTCGGACTACCTAGTTGTGCCAATAGAATTCATGAAATAAACACATTTGACTTGTTCATGCATGGTTCACTTGATTGATGAAAAGTTTACCATTGTTGCCATAAACTAGCAATGTTTATAGAGCAAATCCAAATTGACTTTACAGTTGGAAATGGAAATTTACAACAAGGAAATATGATTGTGAGGCATCTGAATCTAACAGTTTTTTTCAACATTAGTAGTACAATGACCAATGAAATGAATTTTTTGAGGAAGTTACAAATGTTTTGTTAGCTTGAAAGGGATAATAGTACAAACACAAAAGTTAGATACATAAATACCTATAAAACCCCAAAAGATTAATGGGTCCATTGAGTTTTCATTAAGAAAAGAATGACCAAATGTTTATTAGCAAATGATTAATTGTCATTGTTGCCTCCTTGTTGAAGGTGACACTTATCACCAATCATAATTAAGTTTAGGTGGATACCTAAGCCTTTTGTGAACTAAAAAATCATTAGGATCCCATGTGTTGGATCAATGACCATAATAGTTGGGTTGGTTGTTGTGGTTATTCATTACTGCCATTCCAACCTTTCATACCCTACCAACCTTTCATACTTTGGCAAAAATAGGTGCTCGATTACTACTTTCTACCTTTAATGTAACACAAAGTTACATGACATCTAATTAACTATATATCTAAAAAAATACATGAAGTTTTTGTTGGGCTATAGTTGGAGCAAGGTTTATGCATAGAATCATATGGAGAAATGTAGATCAAAAAGTTGAAATTGCAAAGATGGAGTAAACATATAATTCACTATTCACATTATGCTAAATTTTTTTTTGTATAGTTACATTGCATCCTTCAACACCTATAACACACAACGCACTCCCTTCTTCCTTTTTCTACATCTAAAGCATCATTACAAATGCATTTATTGTGTTTCTACAAACAAACTAAAGGTCACATAAATGAATTCGTTCATTTCATTTGTAGTAGGGTGAAAGCACATTAATGGTGAACCATTTTTATTCAAGAAAGGTGATGTATAATAAGTATTATAGTACCCAATAAGTTAAAATCTTGATGACATCTTTGGTTATCATAAACACGAGTAAAAAACTTTAAAATTTGCATAACAACATTTTTGAACTCAAAGTTCATTTTGAATCAAAATTAATTTTGATTGAACAGATAGATGAGGAAGATTGGAAAAAATCAATGTACATAAAATATATAATTTACAATTTCTAACAACCATAAGGGCCTCATGTTTATGATTCATGAAATGTTACCAAACAAAATAAAATTGAAAAAATAATGCAATGTCCATCTATAAAATCTCTTCCTTTTTGATATGGTAGTGGGTTGTTTTTATAAAAAAAATATTATTATGCATTCATTACTAAACAAATGCAAAAAAACACATTTTTTGAATGGAATTTCATCCAAAAGCTTTTAAATTTCTAAATTGTCTTAAATTTAATTGATGTATATCAATATCATACATCGTTAAGAAATTCACCCAATAATTCCATCCACAACCTTAGTTTTGAAATATATAATCAAAATTTCAAACTTTGTGATGGGTATTATTTTGTCATGAATATACTCCAAACGTTCAAATTTTTCAATGTTTGTTGAATTTTTCAAAATAATTGATTAGATGAAGTCTAAAGCTAATCAAATATACTTAAAACAAGCAAAAATAATCTAAGATATGATGTCCATACATTATAGAAAATTTAATTGCAAAAATATTATACATTTGATTACAATTTTGGGGGAGCTTAATGTGCTTTCACCTAGCAGCAAAATAAACATGGTTTGAAATAGTCTCAACTTCTAACCTTTGATTTTTTTTCCAAGCATATTTATACACCTACCTACAAAAATGGATTCAAAGGGGATTTGAACCCCAATCCCAAAAGGATCCTGCCCATTACAACACAAGCCCTACCTACACCCACACCCATGTTAGAAAACATACAATAAACAACCAAAATCAACATGTGTTTCACTTGATGCAAAAATATAAAATCATCATAGTGCATAACCAACAAAAGGTAATGTCGTCAAATGCAATGCAAAACAAAATGTAAAACCTTCATCACATACCTTATTTTGTAGAATATGGGTTCCTCACCACTGTGATACATAATTGGAAAAAAAACCAATAAGTTCAAATGTTGTTACTAGCCCACAATTGAATTGCATTATACATACATAACTAAAATAATAACTAGCAAGCTAAGATCATAGAACCAACCCACCATAATGTATTCTGGTAATAACCTGAAAGAAACTAAACCTTAAACACAAAAAATGCACTAAGCATTCAACCCATACCATGTCTAATGTTCATTCTAGTCACATATTATTATGTAGAATGGAAGGGTTTCCACTGAGTATAAACTTTCAACATATATCCTCACAACAAAATCAAGGCGAGTTGTAAGGTGATTAGGAAGCTTATTTTCCATAAAGGACAGGTTAGAGAAAGTCCTTTCATCCTCCATGCTTCCAATGATCATCACCATGCATAACTACACTAATTTAAACCACTTTGAGAACTACCAACTCACAATTGCATTTGATGCAAGCCTCCCCCACAACTTCATAGTAGGGTTGTAATCATGAGAAAGGAGCATAATAATGTGATAAATGTTCTGCAATGTCAATTTTTAAAAAAAAAAAAATTTATCAAGAAAGATAATGACGCACCCCCAAATTCAAATGTGAGTCTAAACTAAAAACAACAGAAAAACAAAGAGTTAAGGCACACTCCTTGGCTCATAGCACTTTGAAGGGGTAGAGGGGCGTGTTGGAACTCTGGGATGGGGTTAGGACAAGTGATAAGCATCAACTACTCACACAGACCTACACAAAACTAACATAAGGTGGTTAGTGCATAGTTGGAGCACTTTTGGTGCTAGGACGAGCCACGGGCAACTCGGACTCACAAGACTCACCACGGCCCGGACTTGGGGGAAGCCACCACCTTCCCCCTTATAGTATACTTAATGCCTCTCCACGAGGCCCACATCCAAATGGTTTTTTGTCTCAAGTCTTTCAAGTGGGAGTCTCGAAATTGCCAAAATTGGGACTTTTGTGATTTTGGGGCCCCATAATTTTGTGTTTAAACCTTTGATTGAGATGAGTTTTGAAACAAAGTTGTAGTCCTCATTGAGAGCTTTCAATGGTATGTCGCACGCCACCTGTACATAAGGAAATCAGGTCAATTCCTGACTCTTAGTGGTCGGGAACTAAATTGTCAATTTGACTCCCAACCCTTCTTTTGGCCATAACTTGTGTTTCAGATGTCCAAATGGGTCATGCGAGACCATTTTAGACAATTACATTTCAATAGCTTTCCAATGGTATAAAGAACTCCTGAAGCCATTGGGTTTTGACCTTTGCAATTGTTCTTTGAACATTCAGGAGTCTACCGAGAGTCCACCTCCCAAAGTGGAAACTCCTTTGGGAGTGTGGAGGTTCATTCCCTCACACTTTCTTTCACTCCCAGGCTTCCCTTTTGGCTCATAACTTTGCAAGCCCTTGCTATGGTTGTGAGCCCAAGGTTAGGGTTGCGACAAATAAGGTTTAATAATGGCCCCACAAACCTTCCATGCTTGCCTAAGGCCTTCCAATACCCAAAGTGTGTTTGAATTATGACCATGTGGCCTGAAAATGTAGTTTTAACTTCAAAAACTAACTAGTATTGAAGATAAATTATCCTAGTGGCATTCAATAGCTCTCGACCTAGGAATTGTTTTTCTAATTTAGAGATCAAATGTGTAGTGAGGTGAAAGAATGATCAAGTATACACAAAAAGTGGTTTAAAATAATTATAGTCATAATTTTACACATAAATGCAATGATGGTTTAACAATGATTGAAATTATAATATGTTGTATACAAAGTTTGGAAAATCTTAATGTATTAAAAGTAAGTCCAAAATATTTTTGAAATTGATTGGTGGAATCATGTTAAAAAATACTTATACATTAAAAAAGATATATTATTACTTTTACCTTGAAAATTAAAAATGCATAAGTAAATTTTAGATGGCCATTAACCAAAAAAGTAAAAAAATCTATTTGCACATTTTTAAATAATCTATTTAAATATATTTTGAACATGTGATTATTCAATATCATTGACATAAATTCAAAAAATCTATTCATATTGATCATTAAATCAAGTAATACTTCTAAATTCAATATGTTAAGGCTTGATTTATGGCTAATTTACATTTTGTTAACAAAGATCACGAAATGTATATTTGATTATGTTTTCACCCAATAGCTTCAATACATTTTTTTTTCATATAATCAATAGCTCGAGGCAAATTTTCCTTGTTCACATTACTACAAAATGTGGGTGTAGTTCACTAATCCCCATTCACTAGACCAGTGAATTCATTGTTTCTTCACTATAACCAGTGAATTCACTCAAAATCCAGTGAAATCATTTGGCGTACAAGGACACCTCTTATTGTAGTGTCACCATGCTTCTAACCCTAGTGATTGAATTTGTAACTTGTAACTTGTACAATTTACCTCCCACAAAGAAAATAACATAGTCAACTTGAAAAGTAGGCTCTTTCCACCAGGTTAGACACACCACATCACTGATATGCTCAATGAGTTCAACCATTAAAAAAAAATGCTAAGGGCTATAATTCTTCTCACTGTCACAATACATAATGAAGAAGTCTACTTCTACAAACTTTAGGGCAGAAATGAAATCATAGATGAAGGTGTCCACCCTTGTGTGAACTTAAATAGCCCTTGCATAGTTTCCAAACAAGGTAAGATGCAAGCCAACCCTAGTAATGTCTCCACATCACACAATAATTTGTAGCCATTTTTTGCATTTTCAATGTGGCCACTATCTTTAGCCATTTTTACCACCAAAAGTTTATATTTTGTAAAAATTCTCTTACATGGTGATAACATGGATATCCATCATGTTTTTTGGTGTTCTTCAAAAGCTTGTTCCCCTTGGATTTTAGAATTTCGGCCAACTTGCAAAACTCTAGATGTCATTTAGTGTTATGTGTAAACAAATTGTACATTCCAGCTAGAAGATTTTCCACCTTGGAAATTAGCCTCAAAGAACTCAACATTGCAATAGTTATATTTGTGCAATGTGCCATGTAGTGCACACCACTAATATGGGGCATGTTATTGCGTAAATTAAATAGTCACACCTATTTTTGGACCCTAGAAAATAGTGATTATGTCTACTCCAAAACAAAAGAGCTTATGTGCTAGGTTGGTGTCTTTCATACCTTTGTGTTTGGCAAATGAAGTAACAATATTCTCTATCAACTTATTGAACATGGCTCCATCCACTTTTTACAAGTTCAACAATATAGAAACTTTTATCAAGTTGTCAATAACATACACATGCATAAACAACCAACTCTGGTTGTCAATATTGGTCACTTCATCACAACTCACTACAAGAAATAATGATTTATCCACTACAACTTTGATGGCGCACAACATGACCTAGTGCATAACCGTAGCCATGGTCTAGCCAATTGAATCACTCCAGTGTTTTCGAGGGCAGTGTTTCCACCTTCAAAAACTAAAAACACAATTTGAACTTTTCAAAGTTTGTCATTGGGCAACCATGTTTGAACAAGTGCTATAATGCAACAAATTGCAGATTTTATTTTATTTTCCAACTTCCCACCATTTTGTAGTTGATCAATAACACTAAACTACCTTATAGTTCCATAAACCTTCTCATTTCTCACATGAATGTTAGAAGGAGACAAAAAATATTCCCAATTGTAATTCATGGTTTAACAACAAGACATTTCCTAAGGCTTGAATGTTTAATCAATGAATCTAGTTTAAACACAAGTAATTTTTCTTTCCCCTCTATTTGAGAACAAATCTTACATCACACCATTCTCATTTTACCATTTGTTCCATTCACATGCTTAGACTAAATAAAGTTAACAACCCCTCAATCCTAGTAAATTTGGTTGATTTCCCAAAAACAATGGTTTTCTTTGTGCTTGCATAATGGGAAGCAATGGCATTGTGTGTGTAGGAGGTGGATGTGCGAAAGGTCAAAGGCGACAAGGGGTGATGTGGCAATCAACACCCATGATGTTTTGTGGCTACTCGCGACAAATGAGAGCCACCCATCATGTAGATGGCAACTAGAACTTTTATGTTGTTAATGTATGGTGACAAGTTCAACTTTTGTAGCCCTACTTTCCTATAAGGTTGTTACATGGGCCTAAAAAATTTCACCACAATGCAAAAATTTGCCAAAAGAAACCTTGGGTCCAATGCCTTACTAATGAATGACCATACAATTTTCCAAAAAACTTCAAATCTATAGGACATAAAACTTTCAATAAAGCTTGATTGTGAATGAAATATTATAAATATTAATTATTTTCAAATCATTCTAAATTCAATAAAATTTGCCTAGTTAATTTCAAAATTTCAAAATCATGGTCATGCACATTACATCATTGACAACTTTTTGACAATGCTAAAAGTGTACCAAGGGGCCTTACTATTTGTGAGAGTTAAGGTGTGATCATAAAAAAAAACAAACACCCATTTTAATATATAGAAATTTATAACAACATTCTAATGTGGCATGTTGTAGTTGGTTCAATTGCGAATTCATTATTCAACTAATTGCTCCTTCCAAAACCAATTTTTATAAATTATTTGAATTTCCAATGACAAAAAATATTCAAAATCAATTCCAATTGATCAAATAAACCTTGCTAATTGACGATTTTCCAACAATGTTAATTACTAGTGAAATTTTTAAATATATGATTGAATTTATGACTAGTATTATAGTCATAAAAGACAAAAGTGACTAACATCCTTAAAATCATTACAAACAAGTTGTTTAGGACAATAATCATTTAGGACATGATGTGGCACAATGATGTGGCAGATATCATCCATTAATCATAAAGGACATATGTGAAGTCATTAGTGATAGTTTAGTCATTATTTAATTATTTTTTATTATTACAAATTGAACCCAAAAACTTGGGAAACAATCTTTTTTTAAATTATAATATTTATTATTATAAATTTATTATATGCAATATAAATAATAAAATATATTTTTATTTCAATTATTTTTAATATCATTATTTTCATTCTATTAATTGTTGACATGCGTCACCACCTAAATTAAATTTTAAACCTAATTTAAATGGGTAAACAGACCACCTAATTTATATACTTAGGCTTGCCTAAGTAACCACCTAACCTACGTAATCTAAATAGGTACGAAATATTCAATCAATAATCCAATGTTGACCATAACACATTGCATTTGTGAAATTAAATCCTTCAACCCAAGGATGAAGTTTAACTCCTTTACCACCAAACCACCTCACTTGTTATGTAAACAATTTAATGTTTATTCTATTTAGACCATACTTCATTTAAACATTATACAAAACTTCAAATTTAATAATTCGTATCTTATTGATAATTTGTCCAAATGAAAAATTGAAAACTTATTCATAAATTTCCTTCAATGATGTACACAACTATATTATTATTATTTTAAATGTAAGTTCAGTTCAAAAAAAATAAATTTGAATTTTGTTATTGAATGACATTTCAATGACCATAGTTCGGAAAAATTCAAACACATGATTTGTAAATGAAAAAACCTTTATGATTAATACATGAATAAATAAAATAAATATTTCATATTTTAAACCTTCATTTGGTTTAAGAATTTATATTATACAATTTTGTTTCCAATATATCATAATTTTATTAATAGATTTTAATTTAGACATATGAATCCATATAATTTATCCACATAAAATATTGATTAATGGATCATAAATCAATTATATTTATATATAATAAATGTCTTTATATTAATCATATAAAATATGAGGTATAAATTTAATCTAATTTTTTATTTTAATATTAACTAATTAATATTAAAATATTAAAAAAATTCCCCTGAAATTATAGTTTTAATTCATTTTACACATATAATCTAATATAATTGTGTGATAATATTTTTTACACAAAATAAATAAAGAAATGTATTTTAATACATATATTATATTTTTTAAAATTTAAATTTATGATAAAAATTTTATGTACAAATAAATTATATATTTCCCACGTCTTACATTTCTATTTATTTTTAAGTTAAAAATATTTTTAAAAATTTATAATATATCATACTTTTACCATTAAATTTATTTCAAGGTATAATATTTAATTTAATCACATTGAATATTTAAAATGGATTATATATCAAGTATACTTAAGAAAAATGTAATAAAGGTTTTTATATTACTTATATAAATTAGTTCTTTACATGTTGTAGTTTATTATGTCTGTTTGTACTCATCTTAAAATACTAATAATCATTTTTGAATCATTGTAAAATAATTATATGACCACATTGTTTTTGTAATGACACATCATTTTCATAGTTATTTTTTAATCACATTTGAAATGACTTTATCATAGTCACATTTTCAAATGATATCTTGAACATCCACATCATTTTGTTATCAATCATGGATGTTATATGGATGAAACCTTGTAATGAAAAAATGATGTCATCCTACTATTACCACCTCATCATTTACTAGTCAAATGCACCATTAATATATGACTACAACTTTTTCGCATAGGATTTGAAATAATATTCTATGACTATAGTCAATTATGTTGTTGTTTAGAACATCTAGTCATTGATTTCTTGGTTGCAAAGGATATAATTCTTTCTAGTGAATAGTGCATTCAATTTCTCCCTACATTATTTAGTTTTAATTTTTAAAATAATTTTATTTGCTCTATGGGAATAATGTTGCAAGAGGGTAAATTAACCAATCCTAGGTTAAAACCAAGGGTATAGGTGGCTTTTTAAAAATATGTAATACTTATTGTTTATGTTGATGATTGTATATTAATCAACAACAAAAAACTTTAATTGAACAAACAAAGTCTATTTTCAAACAAGAATTTGATATGCTCATTTCTAATCCACTTAATACCCCATGTAGGTGGGCACAAGACTAAGTAAAGATGATTTTTTTAAAACTTTGGTTATGCAAGTTATGAAGGATAAATATCCATATTAAAATAGTTGATATCTTTTGTATATGTATTCAATTGTTAATTCAAAACTAGATTGTGCATTTGCCATAAGTAACTTTTCACATTATCTTTCCAATCCAAAAGATGTGCACATCTAAACATTTAAACATCCTATGTGTTATATCAAAAGAACACTAAGCTATGCCATCAAATATCAAAATTTTGAAAATGGTCAAATTTTACATGGATATTCTAGTGTAGATTGGACTAGAAACAAAAATAATCGACATTTCACATTGGGCTATTGTTTTATACTTGCTAAAGGAGTAATTTCAAGGCGAAGTAAGAAACAAATTGCTCTTTCCTCCACAAAATTTGAATACATTACTTTGGTTAAAAACAACAACCAAAATCATCTATGGAAACTTTTTGTTTAATTTAAATTTGAACAAAAACATCTTAATACAATTTATTTAGATTCCCAAAGTGTCACAACCTTTAGTGAAAACCCTAAATATCATTCTTGAAGCAAACATGTTGATACCCAACACCATTTTATTTGATAGTGGGTTTTTGAAAAACATATTCAAATCAAGTATACTTGTATTTTAGTCAAGACAACAAATATTTTAACAAAAGCCTTACCTCAAGAAAAACACTATTTTTGCATGAAGGAGTTAGGTACATGCACATTATTAGAGATCATTTCAAAACCCAATGCTTTGATTCTTGAAGTGGATGACATTCCCATTATCCAAGGCTGCATTCATGCCTTTATTCACTTGCATCAGATTAAAAATTTCCAACATCTCCTACAAATATTGTGGATTCAATCATTACTTTCCATGTGGTTCATTATTTTAGCCACAATAAAGACCCAAAAAGTTTTTGTTTTCTTCAATAATCAATCCTCTTTTCACACCCAAAGCAAATAAATGTTGGAGTGGAAAAGATATGAACACAAACAACCTAAAGTTGAAATGAAAAAAATTATACATTTGGGTCATAAAGATAAATTCAACTATAGTTTTGAGGAATTCAATCAATGAACCAAAAAATCTAGTGTCTTATAATGGAAATGGCATTCAACCATTTTCTCAAAGAAAAAACTTGGGTATGTTCACAACCACTCATTATGCTATTCAAGAAAGAAAGCAAGTAGTCCAAGCATCTTGCCCTAAATAGTTCAATGTGGACATCAACCAACAAATAAATATCAAAACTTCATGCAACTCCCCAATAACATAAAGCAACTTGAAAATTCATGCTAGATACAACATTGACAACAATCACCTTCAAACACATATGTCAAGTACCCAAATAAAAGTTATAAGAACTATCAAAGTTTTCAACATTATAATCATCAAACAAAATGTAATCAATGAAATGATCTATCTAAAATGATCTTTGAAATGAAAATAACTACAAAACAACTTGAAGCAATGCTACACATAGAAACATATTTACCTTGGGAAAGTCCACAAAGAAGAAGAAACAACATTGGAGAAGTTCAAAGAAGGTGACAAAATTATGTTCCAACACCACAAGGAAACTCAAATGAGTGAAAAAAACTTGAATGCATCGGAAAAACAACCTTACTTGGATAGAAAGATGTTTCATCCATTTATGAGGAATGAATAGTTAAAGGATATATAGACTAGTGCACTAGTGGGAATGTAGGACCATTTGTGTGTTAGTATTACATTAATATGTTAAACATTCCACTATGGAAAGGTGTGACTCTTCATATGTCATACCCTTTTGACTCTTAGAACCCACAAATACAATTTAAAGTTTTTTTTATTAATACAATATATTTATTTCATCCCTCTTTATCTTTTGTCTCTTATACGATTCTCACACACCTAAGTTGTCAACCATTGCTCCAAGCTTGTTCAAGTAATATTCCATTGTATCAATTCACTCCATCCAAGACATGAAGAACTTTTGTGTGAAAAATATTTTGTTGACAAGTCCTTTGTCAACATGTCGCTTTTGAAAAGTCTTCCAAACCCCCTTAGCTATCATCTCCTTTTTTATGCTCATGAACTGATTGTTAGAAAGACTTTGAATGAGAAGATTCAAGGCTCATCTATCCTTCCTCTCATAAACCAAAAGTCCAAGAGCGTTTGATGGATTAGGTTTACTTCTTCTCCATTGATTAGTCCTCAAAGTTCTCTTGCCTTGAACAATGATTCAATTTTGAATTTCCACAACATGAAATTCTTTCCCTCAAACTTCTTTATGACTCCATATTTTGAGCCCATAACCTATGAGCGATCTATTTCTTCCATAGTGATGGTGAGAAAATTAAAACGCATAAGAAAAAAATAATGTAGTTGAAAAGAAGCACATATAGGTAGTAAATTGAAAGATCATAGTTGCAAATAGTGGACTGTTTGCTTGTAATTAGATTGAGACAACTTAAGTACATACACATGGTTTCATAGTGGATAGAGGCAATAATCCTATGGAACTTGATTTTCAACAATTTATCACCTATTGTTGCTTGATTTACAATAAAGACCACAAGCACCTAACTATTTGATTTCTAGCAAGTCTTAGTTGGAACAACTCAACTTAAATTTTAGTTTTGTTCCTAAATCTTTTCCTTTGATGTAATAGTCGATTTTGCCTAGAAACTTCAAAAAGAACTACTTACATTAGATTTGGACTACCATTTAATCTAACAGAAGATTGAGTATTTCTTAGTTGAAATTAGGAGATTAGCATGAGGATAGAAGTTTGAAGATGGTTGATCAACTAATATGGTGAGACAGCTCAGGCTTCATTTTGAGGTTCATATACAATGTAGTTTGTGTCTCTAGTTGCTATGATTCCTATGTTAGTGTAATTTTTCAACGATTTGTGTGCACATATTTCACAGAGAAATGTGTTCAAGAAACCTATAATTGTGTATGACTACCCTAAAGACTTCAAAGCATTTTATATGGGACTCAATGATGATGGCAAGGCTGTGGCAGCCATGGACATGCTGGTTCCTAAGGTGATCAATCACTTTTGTGTCAAATTCTCCCTCTTATGTCTCTTGTAGGAGGACGGTACATGTGCTTTCTTGTTGTGCTATTATATGAGGGGATCTCATAATTTTGAGATCTGCAGATGAGAATATCACCTCGGATATCAAATTGTTTGATATCCTAAGGATTTCAGAAATGATATCCTGATTGATATTCGGTTAGGATATCCAGATTTTCAGGATATCCGCCCAACACTGGTCCTAACTCCAGACCTAACATTCCATGAAACATCCACAGACATCTACTAGTTTTTTTCCCATTGGGTTCCAGTACACTAACTAACCAGAGTGGTTACCTCAGTTTCGGTTTCAGCACCTACCGACTAACAACTCACTATTCCTTACCTACATACCAACCATCTACTGCATCTACTTACCTACCACTTCTTAGAGTTATTGGTAAAGTACCCCAAACTGGGGCTGCTGGGCCCCACTTTTGGCAAAGGTGGGGGAGGAAATGAAATGTCAAGATGAAAACAGTACAGTAGGGAAAGAACAGGGGACCAAACTAGTATTTCCACTTAAATTGCTCCTCACAGGAGGTTCACAACCAGTTTTGGATTTGCCTTACTGGGCCTTGACTTCTGCTCAGACTACTGCTCATATTTTCGATTAAATCAAGCCTTGTCAGAATTTACATCCTGCAAATCTTCTGAACTGATACCCAGTTTTGCTCAATTTATGGCTACAGTCCAATTCGGGATGAAACAGGGATTGTGGGGTCAAACTAAGGCCCAAACACAGGGTGACTTTAAGGATAGCTCTATTGTCCTACCTAGTTACAGGACCTATTTTTCACAGGATAGGTTATCAAGGGGCTCATCCACCACTGAATCTAAAGGGGATTTCAATGGATGGTGTGCTGATGGCTGTTGGTTGACTCTGGTATGGAGAACTCCCCAAACTGTCCATTCTTGAGCTCAAGTGATGTCTTTGGGTGCAGCAATCTTTGACATTAACACTCTTTTATCTGTGAAAAGAACAGCCCAGAGCAAACTCATCCCAAAGAGCCGCCCAGGGCAAACTTATCCCACCCAGATTGCAGTTTAGCTCCCACACACTCCCAACTTGTATTACGGACCTGCAGGGCACTTGAGATTTGTTTTTCCATTCAAGTTTTGGGAACATTGGCAAAGATTTAGAGGCTGGTAGTTAGTTGTATTGATGAGCAAAAATTCAGTAATTTAAGCTGGCAGTACATCAGTTATGGCTTCTGATCTTCCCACTGTCCCTAGATTGAAGCTTGGCTCCAAGGGGTTTGAAGTATCATCAATAGGATTCTGGTGCATGGTGATGACGAGTCCATATTATGGAGATCCAAAGTAGGAGGAAAAGCTGATTGAGCTCATCAGATTTGCTGTCCATGCAAAGGTCACATTCCTTGATACTGCTGATGTGTATGGTCCTTATAACACCAAAGAGGTTCTCGTTGGCAGGGTGAACCTCTCCATCCAGTCCTTGCTTTAAGGCAGTTTGTTCATATGGAGTCTGGCTTCATGCACATTCCAACACTCAAATCAAATGCAATTTTGAGCGGGCTAAAAACATTTTATCCCATTTTGTAGCATGGACTGGGTTTATAAGGATTTCATACCAATGGTTGTCATCAGGGTGATCTATTTCTTTTCTGTGAATGAGAGAAAGTTGTTTGTCTGTGCTTGAAAGATAGCTTGATTCTTTCTCAATTGATTTCCCATTTTTTATCCTCTCATAGAACGCTGAGTTGTCATCGAACATTGGCATTGGATTTTAGATCAAGAACTTCAAGCTGCAACCCAATCCACCAGCTTGATATTGTCCCAGAGTCTACTAAATTCTGTGTCCCATGAAACTGAAGCCACAAATTGGGGGTGGGGAGATGGAAACTTTGGGAACAGGCAATCAAATGCATCTGAGAAAAGGTGCAACTTGCCACTAAGTTTGGGTTAATCTCAGACAACATTATCAATAAAAGAGCTGACCCAGAGTGGATAAGAATGCCATGTGAAGGAAGCATGAAGAGGTTGGATGTGAACTTCATTCACCTTTATTACCTGCACCACATTGACAGCGAAGTACCCATTGAAATCAATGTACATTTTCAACCTTGTCCCCTCAGTCCACATGACACTTTCTGGAAGAGGGTCCTCCTTTGATTTGTGATTTCTACATATAAACTACATCCACAACACTGCAACTTTTTTGGTAAATTTGAAAATTCTTGACTACTTTGCCAACTTTCAGGTGAGGGCAATGAAGAAGTTGGTGGGGGAGGGGAAGGTTAAGCACTAGGATTGTATGATGTTTCTGCATCTGATATTAGATGTGCACATCCAGTGAACCCTATAACTGTTGTTCAAATTGAATGGTCTTTGTGGACAAGAGGCTTGGAAGAGGACATTGTTCCTGTGTGCAGGTAATTCATGTGTGTAAAATTCTTGTAAATCTACCTCTGTACAATCCATGACAAAATTCAATGAGTATCAAAGAAGATTCAATGGCATACCCAATGATGGTTTTAGTGAGTTTTTTGCAAGATAGACATGCCACTCACTATTCATGTAGCTTCACAACTTACCGTATTAAGCATTACTGTTGACAGCAACTGCACTGTTCTATGACCACTGAAAATCCAATACTAGGATATTAAGGAAGGATCCTGTAATACACCAGGGTTTCAAAGTGCATGCTTGAGTACAATCTCAACATGCAATGGTACAAGGAAATTCACAGAACTTTGCACTTTTTTAAATCTAGAGGATCTGTGGATTTTCTATTGAAAGCTCGGTGTACGAATGATGATCATGTGTGCATGCAAAGAGTTGGGGATAAACATAGCACCTTACAGTCCATTTGGGTCTGGGTTCTTTGCTTGCTAAAATCTGTGGGAACAAAACCAAGGTCATATTTCGGACAGTGTGTGATCTGTCCTTGACCTACTAATTACCAGGCTCTTACCTCAGCTCTTGTTCTGTCATGGAAAACTGATTTGAGCTCCTTTTACAACCTTTCCTCTTGGTATAGGACCCTGCAGTACAACACTTTCTTGATAGTAGTGAGCTCATGGGGAATTCCTACAGACTCTGAACTTGTTGTGAAGGGTGATTGTCAATATCAAAAACTAAATGATATAAGTCTCTGCAGACAGTTCTACCGAAATTATCCGCTGAAAATTTGGACAAGGATGAGATTCTGTGAGCATGAGTGATTGCAATTGCTGCAAAGAAGAAATGCTTATTCAACCAGCTGACAGTTGCTTGGGTTATGCACAAGGGCAGTGATGTGGTTCTCATCCTGGGTCCACCAAGAAGGCTAACCTAGAATCAAGCATTGGGTCTGTAGCTATCTCTCTGAGCAAGGAGGAGATGATGGAGATTGAAGCTGCTGTACCTGCTCATGAAGTTGCATGCAGTAAATTTGTTGGAAGCTATGAGAAATCATAGCGTGAATTGGTTAGCCCACCACTTTCATCATGGAAGGGCTCTGAGATGCAGTAATCACAAGAAGAAGAAGAAGAAGCACATATAATAATGATGAGTTAGAATAGTCAGTATCCAAGCAAGAACAAACCTATGTCTGTTCAGAAGTCTAGTGAAATTTTGATGAGAGAGAACACTGGTGACACTTCAGGAGAAGAGTTAAACCTGAGAACATCAATAGAACTAAATTTCCTTCATTCCCATGCTGTCTTACATATCCACCCACCTCACATATCCACCCACCGTTATTTCCTAGGTAATAACTGCCAGGAAGAAAAAGCTCTGCAACTCTTTGTGCAAAGGCTTTCCCCGTTAGTCAAAATCATGAGACAGAGATATTTGATCTTCCTAAACACAGCTGCCTGAGAAAGGAACGTGTATGCAACCCACAGCAAAGAATGGATTGAACAACTTACCGGTGTAAGGTTGTTCTGTGACCTTTGTTTCCTTCCTCCTTTGATTGCATTGAGGCACTTCGATGCAGCTCCTGGTTAAGGTAAGGAGACAAAAGGAAGAATGGGTATTCTTAGGATCACCTCAGGCTCCAAATGCTGTGAGACCTGGTACAATCACACCCTCTCCAGTGACAAGCAGATTATTCACATGCACCAATTGTGAGAATTTTCTCTCCCCATCAACAGTCAGTGAAGTCAATTCAACCATTCAAGCACCTTGAGTTGCAGGCAGCACAGTCTCAATATGAAGTTGCAGTAGAGACTTTATAGGAAAACTTTGGATTTGCAAGTATAGCAATTGGAGGAGTTCTTATGGGAGTTGGAGAGAGCACAGGCAACTTGAGCTCCTCAGCTGGTGCTTTTCATTGTTCATGGCATAGGATGGGCAGAGCAGAAGAAGCAGTGTGCTCTGAAGAAGGCACTCATATGTGGTTGAGAGTTGAGCAAGAGAGTACCATGAACCTACCCAGGTTGTGCAGTTGTGTACATCAAGTAGAGTGTCAGCTTTTATCAAGATGGTGTTGGGAGACAGGTCTCCAAGAATTATACACTTGCAATGCTAATTCAGCACATGAATTTAGTCTGTCTCAGTTCACCTGGTTTCTAGATCTATTGAGCAAACCAAGGTACACAACATATTGGCAGAGAGACAAGCTACAGAATGAGCATCAGCTTCTCTTGCTGTGCATCTTGACATAAACAATCAATGCAATTGCTAGAACCAGAACTGCAATAACAGTTAAAATTATCCATTTGTGTTGTGACATGCGCTGGTTCATAGAACCCAGAATTTGTCGACTCTTTCCAACGCTGTCATCCACACTGAGCAGCTGCATGTCAGTGACACATTTGAATAGATCAGTACTTGGCAAACAAAGATTTCATGACCACTCTATACTAGACATGATGAACTTCCTGGGCAGCTGTTTAAATGTGCCAATGTTCAGTTCCAAGATGGTGCTAGGAAGTGAAAATCACGTAGCAAATTCAGCACAGAAAGTGGAGGAAGAAGATTTGAAGAACATTCAATCAATGTTAAATTTTGGACAGTACAGCCCAGGGATTTCTTGAAATGTACAGGTTCTGTGCAAAACCAACTCATTCAACACACATGAAGGAAACTTACAGTATTCTGGGTGTGAAGAAGAGTTTGACGCTGCTGATGAAGATCTTGAAGGATGGATACCCCTAGTTCTTCTGTCTCTATCATCTGTCGCTTACTTTCCTTTATTCTATCCCCTGATTGAACCAATCTTGCAGTTGACATCACCAACTTGTTTCTCTGGTCAGTTGTGGTCTGCAACATACAGCTAAAGTATTGCACACATCAGTTAGGTTGTCGTGGAACTGTTGCTAACTCTTTTGCTCTGAAGAATCTCCAGGGGTATCTGCACAACATCTGAACTCTTGTCATAGGAGAGGCTGAAGTGATCTAATACTAGATACATCATGGAGAAATTATGCAGTACTGCTTGGAATTAAGAGAAGTTTTACAACTAAAAACTGAACAAGCTCAATCCCATCGGGGGCCAGTACCTGTCTACTGCTCTACATTTCACAGTGGGGACACATGTGGTCTCTATAGGAAAAGGTGCAAGTCAAGAACAGGTATGGGAAAAATGGCTTTGACTTGTTTGCATGTTATCTGTTTGTAGACCAGGTTTCTAGCTATCATACCTTTAGAGGATTGTCATGCAGGCCAGTATCTAGAAGGTCATCCCTCATAGAAAGGGGAGGATCAATTGCTGTTGCTGACTTCTTCACTTCGCGCTTTAGCATGTTCAGATCAGACTTGTATTCTCTCAGCTTGGCAAGAAGGGTTGCTTTCTCCTTTGGTAGTAAGGTTCGTGCCTCCAGGTCCATCCTCCGAATCTGAGGCTCAGATAGGGCAGTATGAGGTCCAACTTACAACATCCAACTCAGGAACAGTCAGTGAATTTCAACACCACACTGGGCATGCCAAAGTTTTATGAATTGGAAGACATCTATCTGCAAAACATTTGACTCTGAAAGACTCAACAGAAATTGAACACAATCCAGTGGGTGATGTGATGTCATTGTACCAGGGATTCTGCCTCCTCCATTCCAGTCTTGAGCTCTGCAAGCTTCTGCTGCTTCTCCTCTGCAGGTCCAAAGACAGCACACATGTGAGAGGCACTCATCCCCACATCAACTCTATCAAGAACCCATTCCTAATCATGGGCAGACAGACACTTGAGAGTTTTGGCACAGCCCAACAACGTCACATTCTGGAGTGGATTAAACTGCTAGCTATAGATATGGCCAAACAAAGAAACTGTTCAATATGGTGCAGAAACACTTGAGATCCAGCAAGAATCCATCATTAAGCTGGTGATTTCCATGTCCAAGAGAAGAGCTGCAGCTAACTAAAAGCCTCTTCCCCAAAGTAGCAAGGGAGCAAACAAGCTTCAGAATTCCTGGAACAAGATAATAATGATATACAATCTGCAGGGAAGGCAAAAGACTTAGAACCTCCATTAAGAGCAGAGGCAGCAGATGTACACTTGCGAGACAAATTTGTGGAGAGTTCACAGTACTGCCTCTCATAACCATCGAACATTTCGCTCATGGCTTACAGTTGATCTTGATAGTTCTACCAGACATCAGTTTTTCACCAAGTAGCTGAAAACATACTAGATCCACTGATAATGAAAGCCTTGTTTTCGCATCTTCTACTCCGAGTCTCTTCCCGGCGCCGCACGAGGTCAAAACATCCGATTCGCGTACCGCAGTACCGCATTTCAACGAGGGAGACGAATTCAGGGACGTCTGCAGATCATGCTTCCCTGCAGCAGCTCATCAGATTCGCTACTGCAAAAAGCTTCAAATCGAACAGAAGGCTATTATCTCCAAGGAACCTGTTCATTTAGCAAAAATGCTAATATTTCCAGAAGAAAGAATAAAATAGAATCTGATCGAATCCTCCTCGAAATGATGGAACAAGGCTACAGTCATCAACAGATTGTTCCAGAGACATGCAAAACGGTCAGAATAGATGCCTGATTATGAGATCTGCCCGTGTTCGTCACTACAAAAGAATCTCTACTCCGTTATCAGAGCAGATCGTTGTTTCGGCAGAAGAAATCTGAACTGAAATTCAGAAGAATGTCTTCTGTAGAGAGCAGCAGCCTTCCTGTACAGGGGAAATCCGAAATGAACAAGTATCTTCCTTCAACATATTACCCGCGCTGAAATGAAAGAAAGTTCTCCTATGTCTTTGCTTGAAATCTCTACAAGGAAAACACAAGCATCTAGTGAATTTGGACATGATCTCTCCGAGAGCAGATCTCATGAGACAAACAGAAAAGACGGCTATGGTCAACAGAATGCAGAACCGAAGATCACAATTATTCTGTTGTCAGAGTACGTACAGCATTTTGACCGGAGAATCGGAACACAGAAATTTCCCTTTCGTTCGAGACCTACACATGCATGAGAAAAATAACTCACCGTCTCCGAAAACGAATCGTATAAATCCTTGTCAACCGATGGGGAAAAAACTTCGCGAGAAACAGAAAACCGACTCGAGTCTCCTCCCGCATTTCTTCAACGAAACCTGTCCTCCTGAATCCCAGTGACTCCCTTTGGCGAACAAGAGATTCTCAAAAAAAATTTAGAGAAAGGAGTCCGAATATTAATCTTCGATAGCAGATGATTCCCACGGAGAATCCACGTAGAGAAATGCCTCAAAAAATCCAACCAGAACCTAAAAAAAAAGACAAAAGACTCAAACTCTCTCTCTCACACGCATCGTCACCTTCGCACGACCATTCCACTAAAACGCCACTTCTTCTCGTTCCTTAACTAAATCACCATTTCTCCAGCCCTCTTGATTTGAATACGCACTTTAGTGGCTAACTGCAAAGAGCCAGATGGACAGAGGTGCGAAATGAAATGGACGAGTTTCACTGCATAACCGGCTATTACCATCTATCATCCATTATCTATTCATCTAGTGACCACTGCTACGTAGATAACCGGTCACAATTACCGACACGTGCATGCATCTCATTCGCGGCGATACGCTTCGAAAATCGCAGTGTATTTCCTGAAGGACGCGTTGTGTCGTGCTGCGACTTTCGTCTTCAGTTCCAGAAAACGCAGAAGAAGAGGCATTTGCAATCTCCACGACGGTTAAGGTCTGCAAGCAACCCAAAAAAAAAGAAAAAAGGGAAAGAATGCTTTGCATTTTCTGTCTCCCCTGGTCGATTTGAAACAATCTTTATGGAATTTTTTTTGCCAGTTTGAATTGGGGATTTCCAACCTAACTATTGCGTGCAGAAGTTTGAAAGGTAATTCAGCAATGCCAGTGTATTAATCGAGCTCAATTCTTTAAAGTTTACAGTCTGGTTGGTCTTCTAGTTTTTTGCTTCTGGATTTGCTTATTATATCCAGCATCTATCTGTTAAGGAAGGTAGTTTGTTTTGTTTGTTTGTCACATTGAGATCTCCCCCACCCCCATCACACTCTGTGTACCTTTGGAAAGCCCTAGATGAGTAGGTGTGCATCAAGGTGGTTTCAAAATGTTTAGACTTGTGGTGCAAGGGTTATGAATCAAACAATTTTGTGTAGGGTAACTCTTGATGCTACGAGCATTACCTGAATAAGGGTGTGTGCGAGATTCTGATAATGCCTGTGGCTGAGGCCATTGCATGTTATACAAATCGACGATTTCAAAACTATATAGATATCTTCCCTGTGATACTTGGTAGGGATCCATCAGGTATCTAATGGGTACCCACCGGATATCATGGAAAACAAATGAAAACGACACTAGGCATTTTGGAAAGTGAAATGCTTGCACCTGTGGGCATTTTGTTTTTTGAAATACCCTGCAGTTTCTTACAATCTGTAAGTATTCCACTGTATTGGAGTGAAGGTTTTTAATGTCATTGAAACTGCAGTAGAATTGAAACTAAAAATGTTAGGGAAATTGGGGCATGCTCTTGTACAGTTGGAAAGCCCTTGATGAGTGGGATTTTATGGAGGTGATTTTGTAATTTTTTGATCTAAAAGTTAGACCTAGAGTGCAGGAGATATTGCATCTTGATGTGGATCCTACTGACTTTGTTTTTATAACCTTATGTCTCTTGAGTATCTCATGGGTGTTAGCCAACATCATGACTGAGTCTTCCCATTGCTTCCCAAAATGAGCCAGAATCTCAGGTGGCAAACATTTGCATTATGGTTTGCCTGACATTTTGAATGGATTATTATGTTCTTATTTATGGCCATTGTGGGGAACTAAAGAAGTCATTGGGGGAGTCACATGGCAGCTCATCACTGCTATTCATGTGAAGGGAGACATGGTCTGATACTTCGCAGTGATACTCACCAGGTTGTGACTGCATTGTTCTTGTGGCATCAAAGTGTTTCAATGTTCTCTGCAATCTCAACTTCGAAACCCATGTCAAGGTTTCAGCGCATTGCTATATTTCTGGTCAGCCTAAATGGTAATGTTTTATGACTTTTGCACCATTACAAGTAGCCTCATTCACACATATATTTAGAGTCACAAGAAATTTGGTTGAAGACAGACTTCAGGAGAAGGCTGGATCTTGCAGGGAAGGATTGCAAGTTTCCTCAGACCAGTGCTCAGCAACACCAGCTCTGTAAATTTTTCTTTCCCCCCTCTTTTTTTTCAAGCTTGAGAAATAGGGATCTTACAAGCTTTAGAAATCGGGAGTGCAATACTTGCTGAAACTGGTCTGTCAGTTTGTACTGAGCAAAATAACAGCCCACATGAGCTTCTAGCTGATAGTTCACTGATTTTGAAGTCAAGTATAGACTTTAGGGTTTAAGGGATTCATCATCTTGTGGGCCGGTTTGTGTTCTAAGGGTTTAGGACCATTGCTGGGTTCACTTGTTCAGAAGTTTGGAGCATGGAATACTTATGGCTACTCAGATTTTCTGATACATTTTTGTCAAATGCGGATGCTTGAACTGCCACTTGTCTACAGGTCATAGAAAAAGCATTAATGGATTATCCACTATGATGCAATTGACCCCGAGGCAGTGAAGAAAGCCGAGGGAGCTCATGATATATATGTACTGGCATGGCATGAGAAACCTGCCCACGAACCCCTCAGTTGCACAGGCCCAGGTTTATGAGCTACAAAAAGAGTAAACTAGTACTCCTCTCCTCCAACCTATGCTCCAGAGGTGAAAGCCTAAGTTTGTCTGCAACAGCAAGAAACTGTTGAAAGTTGAGAGTTTTGAGGATTGCTGTTTTAGGACTCAGGAAGTTTCAGACCACACTTGTGGCAACATCACGTTATGTCAAACACGCCAATGTGCTTTCAATTTCCATCAACAAAACATTTCCCTTGTTTTTTCATATTAGAAATTTTCTTGTCAAAATACTGGTGGTAATGACAAGTTAGTGGCTTGGGAGTTTTTTCTATTAAAAAGAGGAACAAGATTCAAGGAAGAATAGAAGTACAGATGCACAACCCTGTATTATGATTAGAGATGAACCCTGTATTAGAGATGCACAACCCTCCATTTTGGGAAAATCCATTTTGGAATCAATGTCCTTCATATTACAAATAGAGAATTGGGTCATTCCAAGTGGACGTAATCACAGAGTCTACAGTTTTGTGGCGGGCCATTTATCCATTAGCATGTACTAAGTGTTTCATAGTTTTTGGTTCATGGATAGTAGGCTTGGTAGTACTGACTCACTCTTCTTGTCAAATAGAATTCAACGAGCAAAGCCAGCCCAAGTGACATTCCATGCAAAACTATTTCCTTGTCCATCTCTCCTTTTCCCAAGTTTTCATGATTGTTGTCTAAGCACTTTAATATACATTTAAAAAATATACCCAATTATTTTATCATCATTACAATTGATCTGAAACTAAATTTTGCAAAAATCCCCAAGTATTTATTCAATTATTGAGCAATCTAACTTATGGTGTATAATATTTTAACATTAAAGGCTTCTTTTTTCTTTTTCAATCAGATCAATTTTTGGCTTGGTACCACAACAACGGAAGAAAGTGTATGGATGGATTTCTTGTCATTTTTGACCCTCAACCAAAATAGTGAACAAAAAAAGGCTAAAAAATCATATGGGTTAAGCATCATTTGAAAAGCACATTGAGAATTGTGCATCCCCAAACATGAGTAACAATTTAAAATGAAACTCATATTAGATTAAACATTTGATTAGTCACCAAAGTATTGAGGTCCGAGTGGTTTAGCTGACCCCACAACTCTCCACATGCATGTAAATTATCTACATAAACCAATTCAACTCTCAATGAACACTAGGGAAGCAAGCAAGCAAGCTTTTCATAGTGATAGGAACCATCCCATCACATTGCATGATGCAAGAATGAGATAATTTAAGGTTGGTAGATCCAACGCCTTGCATACTTTGGGGGGTGGGGTGGGACCCAAAGACTTTTTCGCCCACTTTATAGAGTAAATTATTAGAATCACTTTGAAACTATGTCCAAACTCCAAACCCATGTATTAAACAAAGCAAAAAGGTTCAAAAACTCTCCAAAAAGTCCAAATCTTCTCCAAATGAATGATAAATATTGGAGACAAGTAAATATAACTTATGATGGTGGATTCATGCATCCAGTTAATGCATCAAGCTGAGCTGATGGTTGTGTGTGTGTGAGAGAGAGAGAGAGGTCTACTTACTGTTCTCAACTCTAAGCCATGTGCCCTCTTCTGGCTCACCGTCTTCTTCTTCTTCAAAGTCAAACAAATGTGGGATAATCATATGGTTGCAGTGTATTACACTGACAATAATCAACTAAAGAGAAATGGGGGGCAAGGGTGCGGGGGGATATCAACTACACCTGCCAAAATGATTTGATCCATGCACTAGTCTCCAAATTCTGTGCTTGTTAGCAGCAGAGATGTGATGACTACTACTACCTACATACTGTTTCCAAACAGAAGCAAAACTTAGCACAAGGAACTTGAAAGGTGTTAATATAAACCCTGACTGTCTTCCAACACAAGGTTTTGACTTTGAAACTAGTTGTAAATTCCCAAAGGTCCCACACTTGCCAGTTTCATGATTGTGTGAATTCCCTCGAGTTTCAGGCATCCATGTTCTAATCTTTAAAAGTATCTGCCTAACACAGCCCACCCCAGAAATCCAGAGCATGGGTTTTCTTTCCACCCCCCTCCCCCAGTATTGCTCAGTGCAGTTCTTGAATCTGTGGGTATAAGGAACTGTGATCCCCAGTTCTCAAAAACCCAATGAAGCCAATTTGATCTGGAACTGCAGCTCCAACAAATTAATCAAAGAAGTAGTCAAAGAAGCTACCATGAACTGCCACTTCTTTGCTGGTTCTTGGAGGGCACCCCTCTGTTGTTTGAAAATTTTCAAAAACACCAGATCTGATGGTTAATTTTTTTCTGAATGTTTTTTGAAGGCCTGGAATTGGGTGTTCTTTGATTTTGAAATTTATCAAAAACCGTGAACCACCACAGGTCATAACAAAATCAAGGATTCGCCCGCCCACGTTGGGCTTTCTGTTTTTTTTCACCCAAAAAAACAAATCACAATAGCAAACTTTATTCAGAACTCTGGGTGACACGGGGAATGGAGGTTGATAATACATTCCTTGCAGCATAGACCCAGCTTTGACTGCATCAAGAGATTATTATTTTCCTATTGATCTAGGGTACAGCTTCTTCTCCTCTTCATGTGTTGTTATTCTCTTTTCATTTTCTTGTCCCTGGTCTAAGCGTTAGTTTGGGATGGGCCAGGGGTTGGGACAAATCTATCTTCTACCAAGAACGGCCACTCTACACTCTTTGACAAATGAATTACTATGAAAAGGAGAGGCTTGCTTGATAACCAGGAAGATCTATGACAAAATCACTATGTCAGCAGATGAGCACAACAAAATGGTGAATATTATGTTTCACATTTTAAGTGGGCCAGTGGTGAATTTGTATCTCGGACATTTTTCAAGTGGGCCAGGTGCATGCTCCTGGATCATCTGGATGAGTGGTTTCATCAGTTCATTTGTATTGCCGATGAAACAAAAAATTACCCAATACTCACACAAACCATATTGATCAAGCTGAATCTGATTGGCACCAAGTTTCACAGATTTGACTTTATCACATGTGCAAATTTGAAGTCGTGGGAATGACATTTTGCATGACTCTCTATGGACTGGAAAATCTTTGAGAGCTTACCATGGTAACCAGCTCGCTAGAGCTTGTTACCGGACACAAGCTACAGTGCAGAGGTTAGAGAGTGACATCCTAACCCTCCTGTCAATGGATGAAAAGTCTAATAACCAAACTGAGAACCGTTGTAGATAGATGAAAAAACATGTAACTCTCCTCTCTCAATGGATGGAAACTTAAACCCTTTGTCTGTTTGGATGAAGTATGCAAGAAAAAAGAAGAGAGATGGATGAAAACTCAGAACCTACACTTGTAAGGATGAAGTACATACACAAGAAAAAGGAAGAAGGAAAGGTTATGCATCTTGAGTGATGAGAGGAGGGCCAATCAGAAGCTCCAGAACCTCTGCATTGTAGGTTATGATTCGATTGTGAATGAATGAATGTAGTCTTCAACCACTCACTCTCAAGACTAGTTATAGGTTAGGGTGTTTAAAATCCAAGTTTATCATGGAATTTTGGTGCCTCTACCCTAGCTACACCACACTTGGAGTCATGTCAATATATTAATTGTTTCACGCTATAGGGGCTTTTTGCTTACACCAAATGGTAGTTTTTTTAATACTTGGAATTTTGTGTTTAAACATGAAATAAAATTGGTGGGCTTCACACTTGGAAGTTGAAACCCTCTAACCATTTAGCTAATTTCACTACATATATATATATATATATAT
>Ga0116231_10004546_pt1 | contig 28005 bp, 13 predicted proteins | sample S1TSphgellanicum_2_FD_89695 | JGI IMG/M metagenome (GOLD analysis project Ga0116231, IMG submission 89695) | Host-associated microbial communities from peat moss isolated from Minnesota, USA - S1T2_Fd - Sphagnum magellanicum MG | ecosystem: Host-associated > Plants > Peat moss > Unclassified... | reverse complement strand
GTGTGTTTTTGGTTTGATTGTTTTTTTGTGTTATATGTCGGTGGGGGTGGGGTGGTTGTGGTTTGGGGGGGGGGGGGGGGGGAGGGGGAATTTGTTGGTTTTGGGTCTGTTCCCAATGTGTTCCCAAAGATGTTCCCAAGAGGACTCCATTTTTATCCCATATTGTTTTGGCCATCATGGTTCAACTTCCAAGTATATAACTTGTAAAGGAGGGAAACTGGGGGGGTGGGGAGGATTAGCTTGAGGGAGCAGCATAGACAAAGGGAAGTGTGACAAAGCTTGCTTCTGTTTTGGGGGAAGGGAAGCACAATTTAGGCTTCTATGTTGGGAGAGTACACCATACGCCAATCAAATAGCTCATTCTGGGAAAAAAAACATTAAAAAAAACCAATGGGTGCACCCTCTCACTAATTAGTAGAAACATGAATTAGTATTAACATACATGAATTTGCATGCAGCCAATTAGAGCTGAACATGCACCTGGGAAGGCTCATTTTCTATTTATTTTTCCTTTGGCAAGGGGTCGGGGAATATGTAGTATATTGTGACTCATAGTGGGGGACACTAATAATTCAATTTATTTTCTTTTGTAATTGGGCATCTTTGATGAGCCCATCGCAATAAAATAAACAAAAATAAATAAATAAATAAATAAATCAAGCTTTCGACCATCCCAAAAATTAAAAATAGACATGTTGTAATCTCCTCCTCGGGGCTGCTTATATCGGTTACAAGAGTAAAAACTTATGACAAAGGATATGGGATAATGATGGGGAACATGTTGGGGAACCCATTAAGAACTTGTTGGAAACAAAATGATAACTTCATGGGAACTTGTTGGAAACAAAATGATAACTTCATGGGAACATGTTGGGGAACCCATTAAGAACTTGTTGGAAACAAAATGATAACTTCATGGGAACACATTGGGAACAACAAAAAATCCAACACCACCACCACCCTTCCCCCACTCTTACAAAACCATGTTTTTTTTATGGCCCTAGCTTACTAGTATCACAATTAGTATGACATATGTGACTGAATAGCTTGTCCAATAATGGCAGAACAAGATAACTTTTTGTCAATTTTGCACCCCCCATGAAAAGTAATAGTGTCTGATTTGACTATATCCATTTTCCCCATTCCAGTCAAATGAGACACTCCTCCTCCTCCTACACATGGACAACTTGATGCCTGCATGGAGTATGGGTGTGTCTAGTAATGTGACTCATTCTAATCACATCAAATCTAATGTGGCATTCTAACTAGTCATAAGTGTCAGATTGATGTAGTTGGGAATGCTAATTTAATGCCAGGTATGTAATTATTTTTCTTAATTTCCTATGCACTGGGAAAAGTAATTTAAGAAAATCATTGAACTATTTTTCATCTCCAATTTTGGTGATAGAAGTAACCAAAGAGATTAAGTTCACACTATCTGTTTTGGATTCCTAGTTTGTCCTTGAAGTGCTAATGGCACAAGTAATTAAACTTGACTTAGCTCAATTGCAAACTTCATGTGTTATCACCCTATGTGAAGAAAAGGGATGAGTAGTGACAACCTCTTGAACAAAATCAATTCCACCTATGTATACACTTGTGCATCCATGTCATAGAAACATAACATGCTAGTCCTTAAACAAAATTAGATCTTATATACTCAACCAACATAATTTCACAACTAATTTACACATAGAACAAAATCCACAAAGTCTTGGATGGATTTGTATATGCAAATATTACCACACATAGACGTAAAATGGCACTCATAACATGGTTGAGTTTAGGGTTTAGGATTAACATACCATGGTTGGGCTGAAACCATATATTAATCAATAGTATCAAACAGGTTGACACAAGCAATTCATTGCACAATTCCATAGTCCTTGCATTTTGTTATCATCAACATTTTGATATGGACCCCAATGTAAATTAGGGCATGCCATAATCAACTAGCCATCACTCTAGAATCCCTAGATCCACTTAGATACTCGTCTAAATTATCTAGATCATTTTCTTCCCCTCCACTAGCTACATTACTAACCAAATCAATTGATGTGAGGATGACACTTTCTACAACATTGGCAATGTGAATTGCATCTAGAATAGAAATTGGTGCTTGTAATGTAGTGTAGGTATCATACCTCTCAACTCTAAACATATCTAAATTTATAAGGTCATTCTCAACACATCCAATGATTTGCCTCCCATGGGGATCTTTTCATAAAACTATCTTTCACCCTCTTTCTTTTGGATTAGCTAAATAGAAAATTTGTTCAACATGTAATGGGAAAACAAAAGATTGATCTCAAGGGGTATTAGGGCATTAAAATTACAAGTATAAACCCAAACTCATCTTTCTTTATTGTTGCACTACTATCAAAATAATTTGCTTTCATCATTAGTTCAAAAGTGAGGTGCAGTTCATTAATTTAAATCATTGTGGGACCTTAAAGTAAAATGAATTCACTTTATCCTAGTCATTTTCACATTGTTTAAACTATAAGATCACTATATAATCATTTTGTTTAATTTCTAGTTGAAATAATTCATCATTAATTTAAGCAATTCATTATAGTGAATAAGTTTTTATGTTGTTTTTAAAAATATCTTTGGCTATTGTACTTTAGGTTATACATTAAGTTGTTTTTGGTTTTTTTTTTGTTATTTCACCCTAGGTTATTTTTGGTTTTTTTTCCTTATTATAGGTTATTTCATCACCCTAGGTTATTTTAGGCTATTGTACTTTAAGGTATTTTAACTTATTCCACTTTAAGTGTTTTAAGTTATTTTATCGTAGGCTAATTTCAACTATTAAGGTTCTATTGAATTATTCTAAGTTATTTCACCTTAGGTTATTCTAAATTATTTTACCTTAGAAGATTATTGACCATTTTAAACTATTCTCAATTATTATAGGTTGTTTCATCCTATGCTATTTTAATTTATTTAACCCTAGGTTATTATTGACTATTATAGGTTATTCCACCCTACATTATTTTACTTTAGGCTATTTTAAGTTATGCCTTATGTTATTATATATTATACCCTAGACCATTTTAGGTTATTACAAACTATTTACCCTAGGTTGTATCCTAGCCTAGCATTACATAACTCACCACCAACTTATTGATGAAGGGTCCAAAACACATGTTGGTCTTAATGGAAGAATTGTTGGCTTTTATGAAACAATTATCAATTAGCATGCATGACCTTGCTTTTGATTCAAAGGCAAGCTAAGAAGGACACAACCAACATTCCACCAACACAAGTTGAAAAGAATATGGCATTAGTAAGTTTCTAATTTGATTTTGATTACACATATAACTTAGGTGACACATTTGCAATTGCTATTTTATCACATACATGAAGTTACTAACTATTTTTGTGGTGGATGTTTAATATTGTGGGCAAGATGGATAGGGTTTTCAACTAATTGAAACCACCCACATAATTTGTCCACACATAATTGACTTCATAATTACCAAGGAGTTACAATGCCATGAGTCTATCGGTTAATTCAAATTTTGGAGATGATCATGTGAAGCAAAACAAGAGGCATAACACATGATCATTTACACATGGAAAGGAAGATTAGGGGTGTTGATGTTAAGGTGTTAATTGGTCTTTTGAAATAGGCTTGATTAGAAAAATCAATTGGCAGTAAAATTGCCCTTAAAGAGGTGAACTTGGATCAATTAATGGGGGGCCATGCCCCCCAACTAGACAAGACCTCCATTATGGGCTTGTACCATACTTTTTAATCTTAAATGTAATTGGATTATTATGCACAAATAACATGTTCATTCAAAAAAGAAATGGGGGCCATCTTCTATGTCAGTACATTGTGGGAATAAGTTGGTTAGCCCATGACCAAACTACTATCAATTTTTATCCTTGTCTGCTTCAAAGTTTCACATTAGCATTTGGTCATCAATGACATAGTTCAAATTGACTCCTATGATGGAATTATTATTAGGATAAGGATCAAATATTAAGCCTATGTTTGTGTCTGGTGGTGAAAGATGTGAGCAAACTTGAGCTTGCCATCCAATGGAGCAAAGTAGGGCACTAGTGTTGAAGAACATGCATGGATAGGGTGTTTGAGGCTAAATAAGCCATGGGTTCATGCAAATGTCTTGCCATAATACTCTACTCATAAATGATTGCCCATGCAAATGCATGGGTAATGTGCCCTACTCTTATATTTTGCCTCACCCATTCAATAATGAAGTAGCTTTGATAAGAACTACTTGTTGGGAACATTTTGGATTTATCTAGTTGGACTTTTTAAGGCCCCCAACACCGTAGCATATGTTGATTCACACCCACATGGGTAGAAGTAAGTTACTAGAGAAAACTTGCATTGTGAGTCTATAAAGACTTACAAATGGTCACCTCATGGCCAACCTAGGTGACTAGTAATGCCCCTTAAACCCATGCACATTTTGATTTCATGTGAATATATTATTTAAATTCCAATAAAATTTTATTAAAATAAAAACCATAGATTCTATTTATTCTTAACACATATTTGAAAATTTGTAGGTCAAAGGCACTATCAATGGCATCCAAAAAGGAAGGGATTTAATTTTGGCAAAGAAGGCAATGGTTTTGGGTACACATAATGTTGTAGGTAATTAAATAACTATACAATCAAAAGAAAAAGAAATCTTTGTTTTAGTAGCACTATAAGCCTACCTAAAAGCAAGCCATCTTTGATTCACAATGTGTGAATGTGCTAGTTTTAGTTGTTCTTGAGATTGATAGTAGATTCATGATATTGCATCATTAAACCTAGCAAACTTTTAATTTGAGTTTTTGATTGTTTCAAAATTTAGTCTATTCACATTTACATATGCGTGTAGGAATTATCAGCTTGTTTTATTAACCTAATTGGCCCCACATTCCCATTAGTATGTTGCAAATTTAATAAATATGCTTGATTTAGAAAACATGTTGCATATGTCTAATGTTATTTTCATCATTTACATATGTTTTGTGATACAAGCCAAATGAGGCCATCATCCTAATGAAACAAGTAGGAGGAAAGCCTTTGCATATGGCAAATTTGTGAGTTTTGGAGGTGGGATTATTCTTCATCATAACAAACCAATGTTAACAAACACCTTATTAGTCATAGTGAGTTCAAGCTTGATGGCTAATGCATCTTTGCCCTTTCCAAATTTTGACCATGGTAATCCATTGAACATTAGAGGGGATGCAATTAGATGCATTATATTATGGCCTTGGAAACTAACATCCCTGCTCACTATGTAAAGTTATGGTGTAGACGTGCAATGTATAGACTTTATATATATCATCATACCTTCAAACCACAATGAAGATTTTATGTTGGGTTGTAATTTCTTGCAAGTTCTTGCATTTGTATGCATGTTTGATTTTGTTGTGCATGCCTTTACTTCTTGTGTTGTTTGTTTATGTGTTCTTGGTGTCCATGTATGTGTTGTTGTAGTACATGTTGAACCATTTTTCTAGACTAATGAAATTGTTTAGTTATTTTGCATTATGTTTCAACATTTAGAAGTAGCAAATTAATTGGATGTATTATATGTATGTGTCTATAGATTGTTAGTGTTGGTGGTTGTGTGTACATTGCACGTCACACAATACTTGTACACTACACACAAAATATAACTGCATATTACATATATTACACCCTAAATGTTAAACCTTAATTTAATAATTGCCTCATTGCACAAACAATGAGCAAATCAAACATGCCATGTCAAATTATTTAACCATACAAAAAGTTGCATGTGGATCCATGTAGTAAGGACTACTAGGTAAGTGCATGGTAGGGTGGACCAAAAATGGCAAGAACTTATGAATTTGAAAGTTCATTTCCTTTGTTTTTTTTTTGAGCCCCGAAATGTTTTTTGTAGTTAGGGAGCAATAATGCATTGATTCCAAGAAATTTTTTCCATTAAAATTTTTATTCTTTTAAAGCTCATTAATTAAAACATACTTGCAAAATTTCAAAATAAATCATTTAAAAAAAAGATGAATGGACTTTTGAGAAAATGTGCCCGTTTTTCAACAAATAGAAGTCCATAGATCATAAAATTCATTAGATATGAATCAAACCATTTCAAGCTTGATTTCATTATTACATTTAAAAATAAAAACCAGTTCCCTAAATGTTTTTGAGGTCCATCATAAAACCAAACCAAAGTCCATTCACTTAATTGTTGCTAGTGTTACATACCTTGATTTTCGATTTCAAAAGTCCATAGCTCCTATAATTTTATATATTTTGCATACCAATCAATTTCATTACATAAATATTGAAGTCTATATTCAAAATGAGTCCCATTTAACAATTCCATAATGTACAAAAAATATAGTAATTAGAACCACATTTAGGTGGTAGAAAAATGGATTGTGTTAGTCCAAAATTGGTCCACCCTACCATGCATCGACCCTATTAGATAGTTTAATAAAAAAACACACGTATGAGTACATGAAAAGTGTGAATCCATGTCAATTACAATTACCATTAATTTAATCAAAATAGACATCATAGTTGTCACTCCATGTCAAAAATCATTACATATAGTCTTGTCACAACAAACATGAAACTTGGCATGCAATGTCAACTATCAATATCCTACTTTTTAATCAAATTAAACATCCCACATTGTTTCCAAGTCACCAAACATTATCCTAGTTTTAAATTAAAATAGACACACCACGTTGGACATTACTAGTCACTTGGTCTTATTTGATATGACTTAGTCACTACTTTCTACCTATCATAAACAATTAGTCTAATATAATTATAATATTATGTTGTCTAGGCGTCGAATATGATTAAAACTCCATCATAAAAGACATATTAAAAGACAAGTTTTGTAGTAGTCCCCCCCACTCCCCCTGCCCTTTTTTAGGTGCATGTTACCTCACCTCATTACTTGCAAACATTCTTTCTACTAATTTACATGAGTTCTTTGCCATCTTTGGCCTAGGCTAATGGTAGGGACATGAACTATGGGTGTATAATATAATACCTTGACCATTTCAACACATGTTTGTTCATTAATTAGTTAATTTTGAAGATTCCATTTTGACAAATGATATATTTTCAAATATTCCATTAGATTATTTACTTACCTTTAAAAAATATTGATAATTTTTTTATTATTGAATATGCCAACATTTTTGAAAATAATTCTAATGACAATGATTCATTAGAGTTGATTTATGTAAGACAACTTTAGGTTCCACAAATCATCATTTGGATAGTTCCAAATTGGAATTTGTTTAGTCCATTCCCAAGTAAAGAGGCATTGAAAAGTTTTTTTTAATAGATATGTGTCTTTAATGTTTTTTTTTTTTCAAACACCATATTCATGAGTAGATTTTCAATACCTTCTCCACCAATTTTCATCCATTTTTCTTTGATTGAATTTGAATTCAATTTAATTGAATTTTGATCCAAATGTTGAATTGCATTGTAATGTTGATTATCAATGGTAATGCATAGTAGCATGAAGCCTAAATATTGCAATATTCACATAGTCCCACAATTTGTGCCTTAGCCATTAGCCTTGGCCAAAAATGGCAAAGAACATTAGTACATTCTTGTAGCCAGTGTGGTGAGTAATCATACACCAAAGGGTCTAGTTAAACTTGTGTTGGGGACAATGAATTTTTTGAATTCTTGTTGTTTCCAATGTGTTCCCATCAAGTTCTCAATGGGTTCCTAAACATGTTCCCCAAGTTCTCAATGTGTTCTCCAACATGTTGTCAAGAATAACTCACTTTATTTCATATCCTTTGCCCTAAATTCTATTCATGTAACCTATATAACCATCCCAAAGGGACAAGATACCAATATATCTATTTTGAGATTGTCCAAAGCTTGATTAATTTTTTTGGGGGTGATGGGCCAATTAATGATGCCTATCACAAAAGAAAAAAAATTGAAGTTTGGGGCTCCCCATGACTAATTGATATGAGTCACATTATACTATACCATCTTCTATGCTATGTTTACAAAAGTCTTTGCAAATCTTCTAATCTATTATTTCAAAACATGTTATTATGCTAATTTATGAATAATAGATTTCTACTCATGAAATTTTGTTTATGACGTTGCTAAATAGAAGGAACACTTAATTCAAGACATTCATGTTTTGTATGAAGTGAAAAAAAGTATCGTTTTGCTTTACAAAATGAATGTGTAAAAGATTCAAGGATGGAATGACGTGCAACTATTTTGTGAAAGAAGAGAAATTGCATTAGATTTTCATAAAATGTCTTTCCAACTTGAGGATCCATCTTGATGTAGTTAAATTGTTGGGGAGTCTTCAAAATAACTAAAATGTGGATGTTAACAGACTAGAAACAAAAACAAAAAAAGGTTTGTCCATTACATGTACATATTGTTCATTGACACTATTTTCTAACACGGTTCACGAAACATTCCCAAGCCTTTTCAATTCATCCTCAACAACTTTCCAAATTATTGCAAATGATTTAAATTGGTGGGAGTTTCAAGGAAAAAGGGCGGATTTCATTTGGGCATTTGTTTTTGGCAATAACCAAAATTTCAAACATGACATGTTCATTAAACATGCAAATTAAAGAAAAAATCAACTCCATTAAATGGAGTCCATTTGCTCAATTATATCAAAAATTAGGGCACTAATAATGTTAAGTTAATTGATGGGCATATTAGATACCTTTGATTTTCTTCATTTGAGGCAAAATTATGTTTACATTTGGCAAATTACATGGTTTAAAACATCCCCACCAATGCATTATAAAATAATGTAGAATAATAAAAACTTGATGATTTGGTTATAAAAAATGGTTTTGGGGTGAAAACACAATCAAAAGAGCCAAGGACACCAAAGTAAAAGTCCTTTTCCAAGGATTACACATGACACATGTCGTTTTTGTGTTGGATTATAACTTTAAAATTTATATTTCGAGTACCCCCTTTAACATTGAATTTTAAATATAAATAAATTTATATTATAAATTAATTTTATATCATGTATATTATACATTCAGGCCCTCTATCACATAAACATGAACTTTTGTTAAAGACACACTTTCAAAATCCATAATTTTTAGGGTCAATTTAAGCACTTTTGAGCCAAATGTGCTCAAATAAAATTATAAAAAAAATTTCATTAGTTCAATTCCTTTTGCCCTTTTAATTATCAATGTTAAAATCCTTTCTAATTTTCAAAAGGAATGGTGTTCATTTGGTAGAAAAAAAGACATTTGAAAATAACAAAGATTGTTCACTCTTGAAGTTTGCTTTGAACATGCAAAAACATTTTTGATTTGTGTCAAACTTTGAGCATGTAAACTTTGCAGTTAATGAAAAATATTCCAAAAAAATTATGACATTCCAAACTATTATGCTTGACTTTTGATCTTTCAAACATATAAAAATGCAGTTTTAAAAAATGTCCATTCACTTGGGTGGTTCCTTTGATTATGTTTTTACCCTTTGGGACAACATATTTGCACATGATGCAATGAATATCAAAAGTTACTCCACAATTTAAATTGTAAAGTGGATAATTCAACACTAGGAGATTATGCCTTGAGGTTTGAATCTCCTAGTGTTGATGATTAGCTAGATTATCCAATGGTCTCCCACGTCAAAGTTTATGGATGAAGCTTGAGATTTGTAAATGAATGATAATGGATGTGAAAAAATTAATGCAAGCCTAGATACCTAATATGAGTGGAAATGTTCTTAAAACACCTCTAGCCACATTATTAAAATGGATTGTTCACTATATTTTGGGTAAAACATGGTCATCAAATAATGTGGAATAGTTCAAGCTTGCAAATTCAATTAGGATACAGTGCCTTCAAAGAAAGTTAGTAAAATGAACTTGTTGGTTTTTATTGGCTAGCCATAATGATTAAAGTAGGTCCACCCACACCCCCAATTTAGGTCTATAACAATGTTTATCACATCCAACATAAATTGTTAATTGTTTATTTAACCTCATTCAAAAACATGAAAAATTGGATAGTATAAGATGAGAGGCTATTTAAATGTCACCTTTTGGGCCAATCATTATAGCTAACCCATTAGAAGTAGTTTTTTAAAAAAAATTACAAAGCTTTGTGTGGACCATTGTATTTTATGTAAATTTACAAGTTCAAACTAGACGAGAGCCTAGGGTGAACCATGTTGGTACCTTCACCTTTTTGAGTGAAGCCACGTAATGACCCTATTGAACCCAAAAAATGTTGGATTGTGGGTTGGTATTTTCACCTTTTTTAGTGAGGCCTCTTAGTGACCATATTAAGCCCAAAAATTGTTAGTTTTGAACTCAAAGGCCTTTATTTAATATAACCATAGGATATTTGTAATATTTAAAAATAATTTTAATTGACTTTGGGATTTTTACCATGGTACCAATGTGGACGTTGGTTGACCCAAGGCATCTAGTTATCTAGATTTAATCTTGACCTCAATATATATTAACATGGCATTTTATTTTCTTTTTAAAAAGAAGAATGTGTATTTTAAAATTTCAGCAAACTAATTGTCAAGGTAGTTATACATTCAATATTTTTTTTCCCGTTTGGCAGTTATCAATGAGTTAGATTTCAAATTTGGAAAACTTACAAGTATATATAAAGGACATGCATATCCAAATTTCAAAATTTGGTTGTTTATGCAAATTACACATTATCCTACAAGGGAGGTTGAAAAGAAAGACATGAACATTGACAAAATCAAGGAGCTTGTAAAGGATTAAACCCTAGTTCTTGAAAGAACTTTGCCCATTGCAATGCAAGTTGTCTACAAAACTCAAACATTCACATAAAACAAAACCACACCTAACACCCCAAATCCCACACAACCAAAAGCCCAAGAAGAAATCAACAATTGGTTGCAACTTGATAAACAATATATGTTATTGGTGAGCTCCATATATATACAACAAACTTTCCAACATCATGAAGGTAAAAAAAAAATCTAAAACAATGTTGCACAATAAAAAGTGAGTTGAAAATGAAAAGAATAGAAAATTTACAGTTAGTTAAGGTGACTTACCTAGTCACTGATAACTTGTAATTGTTCAAAAACTTTAGTTTTTTCAATCAAATTATATATGTTTTTTCATCTAAATTATTTCCATCTTTCACAAAATCCTTGAGACTTGTAGTTGGTGTGCAATCCAACTATGGATCATCATGTTAGTTTTCTTCATTACCATGATTATCATGTCTAGATTCTCCACTTGTAGGTAATAGTGCAACAAGGTCATCAATGCAACAACAAAACTAAAAATACATTCAATCTCAAATTGGGATGCTAGAATTCCAAGGATTGGTTTGGCCAAGAAGCTAACATTCAAAAATTGACTCTTATGAGTTTGCCATTGAGCAAAGGGATCTACAAATGTAGATGGGAGTATTGATAACCTCCTAGACAAATAAAGCTCTCCAATAAAAAGAACATGGGAGGATTTGATGGATGTTTTGACTTCTAACACTAATCTTTTTCTTTTTCTTCAAATAGAGGAATAGGTCCAGTCCATCAATGGGTGTTGGAAATGCTTGGATAGTAAGATTTAGTTTATCAAACCAAGTCATAAGAGGGCAACTCGTCATTCTCACATCATATTCATACATATAAGGATGGATTGTTGCCCCATGCCCCACATTCTTTCCCACAACCTATAAAGATTTGAAACAAGGATTCAACACGATGGCAAGCATGTTGTGAACATTCTATGAATCAAAATTATGTTTTTCAAAACAAGAGGAAAGGTTTGATTACCTTAATAACTTCATGTTACATTTTTAAAAAAAAACTAGAAGAACTTCAAATCAAATTCATCAAGATTTTAAATCCATCTTTCTTGTGTTTCACAACAAGAAAATCTAGTGTTTCACATGTGGTCTCATGTTGGTGTCATGTTAGATGTGTTAGACTTTTAGTCAAAGTGGATCCATGCTTGATGTTGATTAAAATTTTTAAATTTTTATCAAGGTATTTTATTATTTTTCTTGAATAAAATATTAGACAATCTATAACAATTCCAAAGAAAAAAATGTGAAATATTTATTATTTTATTTGTAGTCACATGTAACAATGATGCAAAATGCATCTAATACGATTTTTTTAATATATTTTCTTTATGGTTCCATGCATATATTTAAAAATTATTTGTAACATCAAATGTAAATTTTTATGGTTGCATGTTAGAAATACATATTTCAATTTCAATTTTTATAGTCACATATAAAATTGTTATAATTGCATGTACAAATAAAAAATTATTAATACATTTTTTATGCTTGCAATAAGAAATATATTTTTTAATTTTAATTTTCAATTTGAATCTTTACTATCACATATGAAAATGTTACAATTGCATGTAAGAATATATGTTTTAGTTTCAATTTTTATAGTCACATTTGAAAATGTTATAGGACTTAGATGTTGAAATTCAATTTATTAATTTAAAAAAAATGTCCACATGTAAGAAATATTTCAATATTTCACTATTGCACGAGTGAGAAGTTGGTAGATGCCTAATTTAATCATTATCAAACAAGCACAAGGCTCCATGAAAATACTTCATACAATTGAACATGCTATGACCAAAAATTAGTAATGGACTTTAAGAGGTGCACATCACCAATTAGGGTTGGAGAATTAATGAGGGGGGAAGCATAAATTGCTATCTAACTACCAATTAACAATGAAATAAAAACCCTCTACTTGTTCATCAGACCATTCCACCAGGTTTCATACAAGATTTGAAAACTAAACTTATCAAGCGCATGACAAAACTCCTTGTTACATTAACCTTATGATTTTGTCATACGGTTATCGTAAAATTGTTGATAGACCATCAAACCATAAAGCACATCTTTTTGGCTCCAATCTAGAGGGTAGATCCAATTGGTGGAATACTCATAGCTCTTATAAGGGTCAAGTCTATTTTGTGGTGGCTGTAGGCTACATTTTCCTATTTCTTGCATGTAAATAAAGCTCAGCAAATGAACTTAGTTTTTTCATAGTTGTGAGAGAAGAGCATTTTGCCAAAGTCTGAATCACATTTAAGGATACTCAGTACATAGGTATCCTGTTACCATTCCCCCTTGTGGTAAGCAACACTTTGCTACAAATAGCACCCGTGATCATACCCATAGCAATGTTACAAATAGTACCCATGATCATACCCGTAGCAATGTTACAAGTAGTACCCATGATCATACTTGTTGCAATGTTATCAATAGTACCCATGATCGTTACAGGAAAAACAGGATCTGCAGACCAAAGAAGTCACATAGTACTCAAGAATACCAAGAGCTCATACAGCACTAAAAAATTTGCAGTGGTGTAGCTCGAAAGAAAGGAGTGAAGACTTCACCCCTCTTTTCACAAAGAAACTTCCTCATCTGCCCATGTTACTCTCTAGACCCATCGGCTATGGTTCCATAAATGCAACTCCCAATGTGATTGTAGATTTGATACTGTAAACTTGACACTGGGAGGGAGTATCCAGTCTTGTATCCCTGAATGTCACACAACAACAACCCACCACCACCATGTCCCCGATCAAATGCTCCCAAGAGCTAGAAACCAATCCTGTAGAGCTCAAACAGCAAAGTCAAAACACAGTGCTTCAGAAACCAGTGTCAGGAATCTATCTACTGCGATGGTTTCTTCCATGTGTGCTTTGAATGTCAGACTAAGATCCAGAGACAGGTACTAGATGTGGCACCAAAAGAACATAAAATACCTGAGCAGATAATCTCAGTAAAAGGCATCAGACCCACAAGACAAAAGTCATTTCTCAAAAATTCGCCACCTCAGCTACAGCTTCCATGGCCATATACTCCAACAGATTGCTGTAAACAAGCAATGAACCCACTGAAATTCATCTTTACTGATAAATGAGAGAGTTTTCACAAGCAAATCCTGCAAGCCTTGCCTGTGATCCAGAAGATTCTATTCAGCAATATAGTAAGGAATGAAAGAGCAAACCCCTCAGATACGAAGTTTCAATCCTGCAAAGCCCATAATATTTCACTTGATGACAGGCTCTGCTTCTGGCTCTGCTTGAGATGGACCAACATCAATTCTGGATGTATCCCATTTACATGTTCAGGACACCAAGCCTACTTTCCTGTGAAAATTTCTCATGGAAGCAGTAAGAAAAACACTGCATGATGGTAAGACAATACTACAAAAGACGTGTGCCAAACATGTCCTGTCAGGAATGCAGAGGCCAGACTACAGGTCCCAAAAAGAAGTCCTGTCAAGCAGCTGTGACAGCTGATAACCTTATGAAGAATTTACATGCATTCTTGGTATCTAGCAAGTTCCAAATTTTTTTCAAACCTCAAGACTCAGATGGGTCAGGCAATGGTGGTACCAAGATGCAGTTTGAAATGGACTCTAGCTGAAAAGGAAAACTGGTTCAGCAACAGAATCAAAATGCAAATGCTTTTGACAGCATTGCCTACAAAAACTTCTTTCCCAAGATGTGTTTTTTGGCAAACCAGCTCTCTGTCTAGGGCCTAACTGATCTCTCCCAGTACACAACAGCAAAAAGTGTAAGGGTCAAATTGTGAATACCACTACCTTCAGCATACTGAGTCTTTCTGACCTCCATCAGTAGATTACTTCTGTACACAAAGGAATACTAATGTCAGAGCTAAGGAAGGGCTTTTGCACCCATCATTTTTTACAAGGTCAAAAATGCAAATGTGCAGTTTCTGCTTCACGTCACAACTTCAGCTGTATTTGTTACATCTTCACTCTTGCTCCATTTAAGGGTCCCCTCGCTCAGTTTGTCAACTGTTGCAGTACAACAATTTCCCATCATCAGATTGCCAAAGACCACCTGAACTGTCGTCTCAAAGAGAGAGAAAAAAACTTCAGCATGAAAAGAAACTCAGGGGATCGTGGACCTTTTTTCCAGTACCTTTTTCCCTTTGATGACATAGATTTGCTTGACTCACCATTGCTGCCACCGCTTTGCAGGTTTGCTCCTTTCCCCTTGAAGGATGGAGAATCCTTTCCCTTGAAAGATGCAGAGTCATGGCTTTGTGGTTCAAGGGATGGAGAACCCTTTCCCTTGAAAGAGGAAGGGCCTCCTTTGATAGAAGCAGATTCACGGAGACTTTGTGATACAACAGGAGCTGGAAGCATCTGCTGACCTTCGAGACGCTGGAGATCAAATTTGTAGACAAGATTGCCTCCAACTCCAGGCTCATACCGCATGGCCAGGGCTTTGTAAAGGCCAAGATATGTATATGATTCTGTTGTCGGGCTCTTCTTGTCTTTGTGGCCTCGAATAACACGAATGGGTTTTGAATGCTCAAAGCTATTCTTGAGAGCTTCATTACCTCTTGTCAGTACCTGATCTGCAACACTGTGTGCAGTGGGCGATCTGTGAGAGAGTCCTCCTTGCCCTGTGTAGGTGATGATATTGCCGTTCTCTTCATCATCCAGGTAGGGATTCCCATTGTGCTTAATGACAATGCTCGTTGCAAATGACATTCCTGAGCTTGATTTGCTCTTCCCAATGAAAGCAATGCCTGCTTCCAGCTGTTGATGAAGCCCAACAATAACCATCTCAATCCTATACCAGAAGTGATCTCCCACATGCACCCCAGGCACACTGCCAATGATTGAGTTGGTATTCACTCGCAGACCATCAATCCGCATCTGTACACTTGCTCGAAGGTCCGGTCTCAGTCGCACAGCTTGTCCCTCTGCCTTTCCTTTTGCTGCTCTTGCCTCCTCCACTTCTATGAAGCTCTGTCTCAACTCCTCAAACTTGTACAACGCTTGAATCACATTCTGTCTGCAACCACAACAAGAAAGAAAGAAAGCAAGCTTGCTTATTTACAATCCATGTGTTCAAACCCTCATGTTTCTTGGCAAAGTTTTCTAAGAGATGGGTTGATGGGTTGATGGAACAATGCTTGAATCACATTCTGTCTGCAACCACAACAAGAAGAAAGCAAGCTTGCTTACAATCTGCGTATTCAAACTCTAGTCTTTCTTGGCAAAGTTTTTCTAAAGAGACAGCTTGATGGGCTGATGGACAATGCTTGAATCACATTCTGTCTGCAAATTCAACAAGAAGAAAGCAAGCTACCTCACAATCTGTGCTTTCAAACCCTAGTGTTTTTTGGCAAGTTTTCTAAAGAAATTGGTCGATAGGTTGATGGACTTCAGACAATTACCTGGCTGCATCTTCAGATTGCTCCCCACTCAGGGTCAGATCCTTCCAAGTCTCCCTCCCTTGATTCACAAGCTGAGCTGGCATCCTGCTCTTCAGAGGCTTACAGTTGTAGGGTATGGGTACACTCCCCTTCTTCCCACAAAGAAGCAAGGGAGGAGAGTTCTTGCTCTGGCTGCTGCTGAAAGGAACCCAATCTGATGGGTCGAAATGACCCCACTCATAATCCTCTTCTCCTCCGCCGCCACTGGTACTGCCATCTGTGATCTGCTTCAGAGGTTCAGAGGAGGAGCCGATGGGCTCAAAATTCTGCCACCCAGTAAACATTGCAGAAGCTGTGAGAAGGCACGGATTCTCCCCTCCCCGTGAGGGCTCTCTGAGAGCCAATTCTTTCCCAACTTCCACGACTTCCAAGCTCGCTGCAGAAGAAGAAGAAGAAGAAGAAGAAGAAGAAGACTGCGGTGGTCTTGTACTCAGAGGCGTCACAGAGAGTGCGATTTGCTGGCTGTGTTCTTCAAGCGCTAGCGTTGTTCCCACTATCTCGTGGAACACGGAAAGCGCGGTACTGGGTTGCTGCTGCTGCTGCTGCACCACCACAGACAAACAAGTCTCTTGTTCTTGTTGTTCTGCTTCTTCTTGGGATGCTCTTGCGTGGTCTCCTCTTTGGTGTCTTCCTGCCTCATCCTCGAACCCAATTGCAATGCCATCCCGCATACCCAATTGCGCATACAGGCTGACATCTTCTTCAAGCTCCATTGCACTGCTGCTACGTTCTTGGGGAGCAGCAGCAGCAGTGGCATCAGCATTGTTGATGATCTGCTGCTGCTGCTGCTGCGATGGGTGGTTGTAGACATCGTCTTCCACACCTCCAGGGTACAATCCTCCAGAGTTTGCTGCCATGTAAGCTTGCAGAAACGGCTTCAGCTCTGCAACTTCCGCAAACTGGGCATCAGCATCAGCATTCTTCTTAGGCTGCAACAACCATCGCCCCTTTTCTTGGTCAAGAACCACACTCGCCATTTCTTCTTGCTCCTCTTCACAATAACCTTGTTGTTGTTGTTGTTGTTGCTGCTGCTGCTGCTGCTTCCACCCAACAAGACGACTCTCAAGCTCCGGGAAGCGCACACAATCCTCCTCTACTTCCTGGAGTCCGTAATCCACCACCATATACACACATGCTTGTTCGTCTTCCTCCATTTCCAAGTCCGCCACAACACCCACATTCTTCTTCTCCTTCACATCCTGCAGTACCAGAAAAGTCTGCGGAAAACCCATTCTCTCATGGTAATTCTGCTGCTGCTGCTGCTGCTCCTCTTCTTCTTGTTCACAATTCTGACGCAACAAGAAATTGGCCTCAGGTTCTCGAGCATCACTCCCATGCACAATGTGGGTGATAACACACTCCTCCTCCTCCTCCTCCTCCTCCTCCTCCTGGTACATCTCCTCCGCTTCCTCTTGCTGCTGCTGCTGTAGGCGACCATATGCTGCGATGTGGTGGTTTGGGAGTAGAGGAGAGAGAGGAGAAGGAGAAGCTGCTACTACACGGGAGTTTAGCGCCACACTCCACAATTGGGAGCTCGCCATCGCCAGAGCTTCTTTGGTTTCTTTTCTTTTGTTGTTGCAAACGGGAAACTCCTTCCGGAAACGCGATCCGACTGCAAAGAAACAAGAAAAGCAGTTGCAAAGAAACAAACAAAAAGAGAAAAAAACGCAACAAAACTGCAAAGAAACAAACAAAGAAACAAACAAAAAAGAAAGGAGAAATGCTCAAGAGGGACTGGCTAGCTTAACCTTAATCACAGAGCACTAATCAGAGATTAAGGAGTTTGATTAGGGTGTAATTAGGACAATGAATTAGGCTCAAAAGGGACTAAACTAAAATCAAACTGTAGTTACCATCATCAGAGCTTAAGAGTTTTGTGATTAAGAGTTTTGATTAGGGCAGCCTAACAAGGAGAATGTGGTTTGTTAGTCAAGGAACCAACTTAATCAGATTGCACTAATCAGAGATTAAAGAGTTTGATCTTCTAGGGTATTATTACAAGGAGAATGGGGTGCCTAAGTAAAAGGGACAAACTTAATTAGAGTGCATTAATCAGAGATTAAGAGTTGATCTTTATAGGGGAACAAGGAGAATGGGGTACCTAAGTAAAAGGGACCAACTTAATTAGAGTGCATTAATCAGAGATTAAGGGTTGATCTTATAGGGTATCAAGGAGAATGGGGCACCTAAGTAAAGGGGACCAACTTAATTAGAGTGCACTAATCAGAGATTAAGAGTAGGTTAGGGTTTGAGATTTTGGACTAAGTAGCTTAATTGCCTCCTAACCTATCTATGAAGGAATGTACATTGTTTGTTTGTTGATCTCTTCAATCATAATGCCTCTTGCCATGTTCTTTATATCGTTGGAAAGCTCTCAACAAGTACGGGTGCACCAATCTAGTTTCATAATGTTTTGACATATAATAAAGAATTTATTGAATATTGAACTCTTTTTTTTCATTGAAAATTTATTTAAATTAAAATTAAAAATTTTCTAAGGGAATTTGGGTGTGCTCTTAGTATTGTTCGAAAGCCCTCCTTGAGTAGGATTTAATGAAGATGATTTAAAAATGTTTAGACTTGAGGGGTGGGAGATATTGAATTTTGAGTAATTTTTTTCATTAAAAATTCAATTAATTTTTTTAAAAATGATTTTGGATGGAAAAACTAGTTAGGTTAACCAGTTCACACTTGGGCTAACTGCACAGGCTATATACACTAAGTTAATAATATAAGAGAAGATGCAAAACTACAAAGAAATCCACACAAAAGAAGGAGGATGCTCATGGGGACTACCCTAATTAGGGTGCACTAATCAGAGATTAAGGGTTGATTAGGGTCAAAGGAAGATGATGCTCAAGAGGCCAATCAAAGAGATTAAGAGTAGCTTAGGGTGTGGGATTTGGGACTAATCAGAGATTAAGAGCTGAATTAAATTAGTGCATTGAATGATACATTGCCAACATATGAGACAAAACATCATCAATGGTAACTTGCAAGATGTTTAAGATTTGGATTAGTTGAGGCAAATGTTTTAGAATCACCATCAAATCAAAACAAAGGCAAAATTATACAAAAAAGAAATTCCTTTGTTTTCATTTTGCCATGACAAGTGAATGAATCTTCTAAATCCAAAAATAAGACATAATAAGGCTCACCTTTTTTCAAACACTTTGGAGGCTTTATGTTTTTGAGACACATAACATGCTTGAACAAGGGGATGCATTACAACACTTGCGGCCTTGCTATGTACACTAAAAGGTATCTTAAGGCAAAAGAAGAATTATGAAAACTCAAATATTTCACCATGCAAAAATATGATCTTCAGAAATTCCTCTTAAAAAAAAGCCAAAATCCTTCAAGATATTATAACTCTATAAACTAATCTCAAGTTTCAACACAAGCCAAAATATCATCTTTCAAAAATCCTCATCTAAAAATAGACCTATTTCATAGGGGCCAAAATCCATTAAGCTACTATACTCTATAATGAATCTAAACACAATATCCTTGCCTTGGTAGGCAGGGCCAACACAATAACCCATCAATTATAGAAGCCAACACCCATTGTGTCAAAGTATATTCAAATACAAAACTTGTGTATTCACTTCAATAAAATGCATCACGAATAATTTTGAACAATTTTGAACTTAAGTGACGTGCTTAAATTTGTCAAAATGTTATGTTTGACATGATTTCTTGATTTCTTTCCTACCATTGTTAGCTTTATGTTATACTTCATGCAATGTCTTTGGCATGTTCTTTTATTTGCATTTAGAATGAAACATGTGAACTTGATGGAATACAAAAGTAATGTTCAATGTTGTTTTAGTAAGAATATATATTGTAGTAATATTGCATTAAGGCAAGAAACACGCAAAACGAGATATAGAAACTTTTTCTTTTTTTTTGAAAAACTTGAATAATTGGAAAAGGAGAAGATCTATTTATTGCAAACATATACAACATTAAAATTATAACATAAAATTTAATAACTAAAGTTAATGAAAGCTCAAAGACATCCTATAATGAATTTGACAAAACATTATGCATAATTGTGACACTAGAATTTTGGGGTAAAGCTTATTTTGGGTAGAGTGAAATGGTGTGGGTACTAGTTAGCTAGGTTTTAGCTGACTTTGATTGGGCCACTTTGCCTTGAGTTTATTGAGTTGAGGGGTGTTTTTTTTGGGTTAGGCAACCCTAGCTACATTGCTAGGGTTTAGCTAGAGATATTATTGTGTAGGTTAGTAGGTACTTGCCCTCTTAGCAACTAGGTCAAGCCAAAAATGGTGATGAATAGTTTTAGAAATAGAAATTTACTCAACAAATCCTTATGAGGACCTAGGTTTTTCCTTGGGGAATTGAATTTTTTTTGGATGTGGGTGTTCCCATGATGTTCCCAATGTATTCTCACTAGTTCCCAATTGTTTCTATGAAAGTGTTCCTCAAGTTGTTCCCAATGTGACCATGTTGTATCCCATATCTTTTGACCAAAATTTTACCTTTGTAACCTATATAGCAAGACCAAATGGAAAGGTTACCTTGTTTTCTAGTTTGGAAGTGTCCATAGTGTGAATGCTTTTTTTGTGTTGATGGGTCAATCAAAGAGGCACATCACAAAAAATATAAATATTTTTTTAAAATTAAAAAAAAACCATTTTGGACACATCCCCACAACTAATTAATACAACCAACAATAGATACACACACAATCTATATGAAGATGGATGGATGTTTGTTTGTGTTGTTTGGATGTAACCATGTTGTAACCCTCCCAAACCAAACCATGGGGCTCTTGCTTGGGTTTTGGTGTCATCTAAAACCCTTAACAAAGTGACATGCACATTTGCCATTTCGCAATTTTTGAACCAACAAAGCAAAAATGAACTAATTTATAATCATTTTCATTGCTGAAAATTAAATTGAAATTGTTTCAACAAGGTTCCAACTTCCATAAGAACTCTAAAGCGAATCCCATTTCAACCAAAACAATAATATTGAGATGAGATGGGTGACCTTTGAAATAATTTTTTATAATTTGACATGGGTATATCTAAGTTTATGACACTATATTTTTATATGGGCCCAATAAGGAGCCATAAATATAGAAGGATGCTATTAAAAAAAACTCCTCAATATTTATTTAAAGCCAAATTTGACTAAATCTTTCTTATGGATGATAGCCATTTCAATTGCATAAAAAAAATTGGGAAAAGGAAAACCCTACTCCTTATACTATACCTAAAAATACAAGGAGCTTACAACCATTTTGGCATTCTTTGTTTGGGCATATTGGACCACCAAAGAGGAATTTGACCATTGGGTAAGTTATTTTATCTATTAAGGAAGGTAAGTTATATGTTTGGTTTGTCATGTTGAGATCTCCCAAACCATGATGCCCCCTTCTTGTAGTTTTGATATGCTTGCAAAGTCCTCTATGAGTAGGGGTGCATCAAGTTGGTTTCATAATGTTTCCACCTATGGTGGAGAAATTATTGAATATTGAACAACTTTTTCATTGAAAGTTTATTTAAATCAAAATTCAAAATTATGAGGGAATTTGGGTGTGCCCTTGGTATAATTGAAAAGCCCTTAACGAATAAGATTTTTTAAGACCTAATGTGTGAAAGATATTGAAATTTGAGTAAATTGTTTATTGAAAATTCAATTAAATTACCAAAAAATGGGTTTAGAACTAAAAATTAGTCAAGTAACTAATTCACCCTTGACCAATGGCATAGGTTACACTAGTGCATATGATTTGAAGGAATTGGCCATTTTCATAAAATCATTGTCAATGTTAACCATTCATGATTGTGTGTACCCATTTGTCATAATGTATTTAGGTGGGTTACTTTAAGTATGTAACCTACTAGTTTCTCAAAATTTATTGTGAAAGTCACAAGATTTCAAGAATTTTTTTGAAAAAACAAAGAGATAAAAATAAGAGTATTTTATGTCTACCATGAGCTCAAGGTGTGATAATTTTGTAATTCTTTGGAAAATTCATATAAATGTAAAAACATGATTCTAATTACAAAGATATGAAGTCCCCACTTTGATTAATTAGTTCCTTCTTTCTAGTATCAATTGTTGTTAATTGGATGTGGATGGTTATTGAAGATCTGACAACAAGTGAATGATTATTTAGTGAACTTTTCCTTCTAAAAGACAAATTAAAAAAAATAAAATGTGTCAAACATCTTAGATGGTTATTGCACTTTATTCTCAAATGTACCAACCTAACTTATTAAACACACCTTATTTTAAACATTACCAACCTACATTAAACATACCTTATTTTAAACATTTTTATTTTTATATGTTTTTGGTTACATTTTTTGTTTTCATTTTATTGTCTTCTTACTTTCATTTGCAATTATTGTTTTTTTTCCCCCAATGTTTTCATTTAAAAATTTCTTGGTTGTTGCGTTGCAAGTTCATTTCAATTTTTTTTAATCTTAACTATTTGTTATTATAATTTATAGCTTATGTTGTCTCTTTTTGCATTTGATTGCATTACATGTTCCTTTCCAATCTTTATTTTTATTTTTATTTACATTTAAATTTTGATTATTTATTTTTTGTATTACATTGAAAGTTTTCTTCATCGAATTTGGTTTAGATGTCTTATTTCTTTTGTTTGCTTCAAGTTGTTATGTTGTTATTAATTACATTTTGTTGTTCTTGGAATGGCAAATTCATTTTAATTTTTTCCTCACTCGTGAATGATCATCAGATTGTTGAACTTGTGAGGTATTGTTGTTCAAATAGTAATTGGCTATAATAATATTTTCAATCACATTTATTTGGGGTTACTTGGTTATGTCAATGATTTTGAGTGCCAAGAAAATCGTCTTTGTATAAACATATGAGAGGTTTGTTGAATATCGATTAGGGGCACAAGTTCCAAGAATGGTAAAATGAACCTTTAAAAAAAAGAAGTAATTATCATTGTTATCATATATCATGCATGTGAAACAACAAATCAACATCAAAATGGGTGGAAATACAATAGAAAATCTTATGACCCTTTTATTACACTTATAAGAATATGCTTCTAAAAAATTAGAAACAAATAGTTTTGTTTAAGTACACCAAAAGATATCCCCATTTATTGGTTGGTAAATTCATCTTTGAAGAGCTACCAACACAATATATTCAATGAAATATACTTGTACTATGTTAGGATATAAAATTAATTATATTTTTGAATCTCCGGTAAACAAAACTATTTTGTATTCTTTCTAGTAAAACCTACTTGACACATACTTGAAATAAAATATCAACACTAGGAAAAAAAATGTCATTTGTAATTGAAAAATGTTGTTTACAATTGAAAAGTGTCATTTGCAATTTTTTTTCAATTGCAAACATCTTTTAGTTGCAGTGACATTTTTTAGTTGCCAAAATTGATGACAATTTATATTTTTTCTTTTAGTGTAAATTACAAAAGATCAATTTCATAGTTAATTATTTTTTTAAAAACTACTTAAAACCCATTTTTATAATGTGAAAATTGAAAACTAAGATGCACAATAATAAAAAAATATCTTGCTTTTTAATCATTAAGTAGAAACATTTAATGTATAATAATTCTGTGACAAGATTTGTTGTTTTCTATTTTTTTCACAAGTAAACAAAAGAGGCACTTTGTTGGTCCACTTTATTGCGCTTTCACCCCATGGGGATTTATGTTTTTCCATACTTATATGATAAAAGTTACCTTCTTATTTCTTGGATTATGATTCCATTCAAAAAGGAATATCAACACAATACATTCAAATTATTTTACAATTAGAAGCACATATGTGGGTGTTTTGTTGTAGGTAACACATTTTAAATTCTAAAAACAACTTTCAATGAGTTATTGGGGAAGTTTAAATTTCATGTGACTTTCATTATTGATATGCATGCATCTTGCACAACCTTTTGAGGTTGGAAGCAAAATCTCACATTTGACGATTAATTGTTGATTTTGAGTTACAAAGGAGATCTTCAATAGGTATTTCAAATTCACCCAGTTGACATTGAGCTAACACAATATGGCATTAAGGATAAAAAAATCTAAACAATTCAAAAGGATTTCACCATTTATCTTGGTCATTAGCAAAAAGTTGTCACAAATTGAGTTTAAATTTGAATTTTGAGGAGAATCAAGAATAGAATTAAGCTTTTCACACATTACTATTGAAAGGTTGTTGGTGACATGCAAGCATTACAATGATCTTTTGAATAGAATCACATGTTTTAATGTACCACTTTGTTATCATTTGCTTTTGTAGAACTAGGCACATTAAAAAACTTTGCAACAATTTTTCATAGATACATTTGTGCTCTTTTTGTGTTTGTTTAATGTAAAGAATAACATGACATTACATTGCACCTCTATTTAGACATTTATTTTCCTTCCATTTGTTTCTTGCAAAAGAATATTGTGTCATTGCACTACATTTTTGTCTATAAATTGCAGGAGGCGCAATGATGAGAAGTGGGTTGGGGTTAACAAGCACAAAAATTATTAGGTTGCTTTGAACATTATTATGTAACACAAATTGTTGAATTGTAAATCTAAGAATTTACAAAATTTTGATGTTAACAAACCATGCTCCTAACATTGAGTTATAACACCTTAAATCACAAGGCTATCACATCATATTTTACGTTAATTAGCATGTTATGTATGTGAATGCCCTTTTTGTTGTTTCATAACACGAAGTTACAACTCAATTTGCACTAGGTGTGAATGGCTTATAGGTGTGAACTCCCAAAAACCTTTTATGTAGTAAGTAGTAACCCTATTATCCCTCCTCTTTTGTAGGAGGGATACTCACAAATATAAGGTGACCTCCAAATACATTAGCAAGAAATTTGTCCCATTGCTTCACTTTGTAATGAAGATATGACTACCTTTCACACAAAAGTTAATGACAAAGCATGATTGAATGGTAAATAGAAGTTGAGTTTGTCCTCGACAAGAACATGATTGAATGGCAAATACGAGTTGAGTTCATCCTCAACAAGAATGTGCATGCAAAATGATATTCTATTTTTAATCTTTTGAGCTTATTCCAACACTATGTGAATAATACAATACTATAGCCATTGACTTTGTAGTGTTGAGCTTCTCACTACAAGCCTTCTGTCTCTCTCTCTCTCTTTGGAATATTTCATTAATGACATAAATTTAGAATAGTTTTATAGTTTTATTTTGTTTAGATTGTTTGCATGACAAAAATGATGGTAGATACATATGAAATCAAAAACATATAGTAGGTAGTAAAAAATGATTGACATGCATTCCAACTAACTTAGTGTGCAAGGTCATCTTGATTCTCACAACACTTAGTTCTAGTAATGGGGTTCAAGGTCGTTGGTTATTGTAAATATCTAATGTATAATATCACCCAAACTATTTCTAGTAACCAATGGCCTTGAACTAGTTACTTACTCCATAATAACATCATGCACAAAATGTCAATAGTATCTTCATTCAAGCTACAACAAGTTTGTAGTTCCTTACGGAAAATAAACAAAATGGTTGGCAATTGCATGGAAACAAGTAACCTTATCACGCTATAAACAAGATGCAATGTACTTAGTTGAAAAGATCTATTTGTTCTAAGGACTAAATGCAACATCTATCCTCAAATTGTATTGGAAAACATCCTTAACTCTCTCCCTCACCCAATCCACCTTTGAAGGAAGATAGGGTGGTTTGTTTTTGTCAAGTTTGAGATCTCCCAACACCATGGGTCCCTTGTCTTTGTTCTTGGCACAACTGGAAAAGTCCTTGATGAGCAAAGGGGTGTGCACCAAGGTGATTATTACCATAATGTTTTAGAGTTTAGACCTAACACATGTAACATAAAAGCTATTGAATTTTGAGTATTTTAATCCCTGAAAATTCAATGGAAATCAAATATTAAATTTTTTTAGGGAAATTGTGGGTGTGCTCTTTGTACTCATTGTTGGAAAGCTGTGGATGAGTACAGGTGCATTTTGGAGATGATTTTGGAATTTTTAATACCTATGGTGTAAGAGTTAAATTTGATTTTTTTTTCATTTGGAATTGAATAAAAATCAAAATTTTTTTTTTAGGGAAATTGAATTTCACATTATAAAATAAATTTAAAAAAATATATATTTGAATTCTCCCCCCCCCCCTTTCAATTTGGTGATGTAGTTGAGGTGGTCATCACCCATAAACTGAATTAGCCAAATTTGGCTATTCAAATATAAAAAGAAAAATAAAATCCTACATATACATATTGGCTACCTACTTGAACGATGCATAGGAATCTGGAGGAGTTTAAAAATATTTTTTAGATTCTTAGAACTTTGGCTTTTTTAAGAGAAAAATCATGGAATTTGCTATAAAAAAAAATAAAAAATAGTGCAAAAATTGGCCCCGCCAAAAAAAAAAGGTTGAACAATTTTAATTTTTGGTTAAAAAATGGTATATACACTATGTACATTGTGAGACACATATTTTACAATATGTGCTCAACATTGAGCACATGCCACCACACACTCTCTAGCTACTCTAGATTCTCTTAAGAGGAGGGGGTTGGTTGTTGGCACAACTAATATTGTGGCACAAACTCTTTGGCATTTTCACAAAAATTGGCCAATCAACATTACATGCAATCCAACAACCCATTTCTCTCAACAAAGCTTTGCATGTGAACCCATGTGAGGAGGTTTCTTTGCTCACATACTTACTTCTCCAAAAGGCTAGTAATGCTAGACCTAGGTTTTTGTGTTCAAGAAGATGATGATGATCCAATTTCAATTTCCACTCTTGATTCTAAGCTTCTTCTCTCAAGAAGGTAATATATAATAGGTTTATTTTATTTATTTTTAATTTGAGGATTTTTGAAAGATGATATTTTGGCTTGTGTTGAAACTTGAGATGATTAGTTATTTTAGAGTTATAATAATATCTTGAAGGATTTTTTGGTTTGTTTTAGAGGATTTTTTTGAAGATTATAATTTTAAAAACATAGTGAAATATAATTTGAGTGTTTCCATCATTCTTATTTTGCCTTAAGATACTTTTGAATGTAAATGGCAAGGCCACATTGTTGTGACACACACCCCTTGTTGCCCATTGGGTCATGTAGATCATCAATAGGAATTAATGATTTCATGTTTTATAACATGTTAATCCCTTAGTCTTGAAAAATTACTTGCTAATTTTCTTTGTGGATTTTTTCTTTTTTGTAAAGAGCTTAGGGTTTAGGGTTTAGACCAAACCCTAAACCTAGGGCTTATGAAGAAGACTCTAAACAAATTTGCTAGACAAAGCTTGTGGGGGGGGGAAACAAGGACCTTGATGTTATTTTAGCAACAAGTTTTGTGATTCATATATGGGTTTATAGCCAGATTTGGCTAAATTTTCCTAAGGATTAGTGTCACTTTTTTTACATGTTCATTTGGGGTCATTGCCAATTTGGCTAAAAAAAAAAAATTCCTAAAAGAAAAAAAACATTGGTTGCATTACTTACCTACCTATCTCCAAAGAAAGAATTGGATTTAGCCATTAATTAATAATATCCAAAGATAATTAATTGATTTTTTGAGTTCAAAAACTTTTTGCAATGAGTCTAGAGCACCACCAAAAATCCTAAATTTTTCATATGAAGTATGAGTCTCTCTTTTTGCAGCTCCACACAAGCATTTTTTTTTTTTTTTGTTTATGGCTCCAAATATTGAGTTTTTTGTGTAAAATCTTGT
>Ga0116231_10004545_pt1 | contig 28014 bp, 14 predicted proteins | sample S1TSphgellanicum_2_FD_89695 | JGI IMG/M metagenome (GOLD analysis project Ga0116231, IMG submission 89695) | Host-associated microbial communities from peat moss isolated from Minnesota, USA - S1T2_Fd - Sphagnum magellanicum MG | ecosystem: Host-associated > Plants > Peat moss > Unclassified... | reverse complement strand
GTCAACTGTCTTGAGTGTTCTCACTATGCCAAATATGATTGCTACCTGCAAGCACTTGTTGCAAGTGCTCTAGCTCCTCCAGTCTTGGATGTCTGGTGGAATGGATTTTGCTCAGATTTATGCTTAAGGCTGCAATTGTGAAGGCATTCTTATACAATTCCAGGTGATTTGTTCATCTTTAATTCCTCACAAGGTATTCCTAGACTTTTTCCAGAATATTGTTTTGGATTTTAGGAATGATAGTTTTGATAACATTTGCCAGTTCTATGACAGTACCCTGTGAGGCTTGGATAAAGCATTTCGCAAACAGTCCAGATTCTGATTTGGAACTAGTTAGCTTCGCAGCTATCTCGGGACTTTTACTCCTCCTGCAATGATCTCTATTGACCGATATTCGCTTGTGTGAGGAGTATCTTCCAACTCTCGCAACTGTCCAGCTGGCTGCTTCCACGAGTTCTGTAAAAGAATGGTTGGCTTGTAACAAAAAAAGAGAGGGACGTGAAGCTAACATCACTAGGTCCCCGAGGACGTGCTTACTCCGGACAGATTCAACACGGACACTCACATACCAAAGAAACACACAGCAACATGCACTAGTCCGAAACCAAACGAAAAATCAATTGCTGGAATAGAAGAATCTGCTTGAACCTATCTCGATCCGACTCACAGTTCAGACTGCACAAAATCCTCAACAGCACAAGCTTCCTCTTTCCATCATGTTCATCAGTGATCTAACTACTACTCAGTGAATGCTAGAGTCCAACACAGATCACTCGAACCGTCCGTCTATATGCCTCCCAAACCTCACCGAGCTTTGCTTCGAACCCTGACTCGTACCAAAAATGTGGGAGCTAGTCATCCCCTAGTTGCTAACGCAGCGGAAGAAAATCAACAGCAGGCGATCTCTCTAGCTCCTCCACTACACCTTACCTATCCTCTCCCCAGCTCCAATCTATCTAGCCAGCTCTTCCTCTCAACCACCTCCAGGCCTTCCGGAAGAACCCCTCCTCGCGCTCAAAGCGTCATCAAGTCTCATCCAGTACGCGCCGTCGGCCATTCCCCACATCAAGGAAGCTCCATTTCGGCCCATCATTGTGCGCCATCACACAACCATGCATGGAAGTTGGAGCAGCCGCCATGCAACAAGAATCAGCACAAATCAGTTAATAACCAAGATCGGATCTTTCAACACAAACAGCAGTATTCACATTGTAGTGGCCACCCATTGTCCGGTCACAGGCTATCCTGATATCTATCCTCACATGAAGACTAGCAGGCTGCTTCTCTTTGAAATATGTTGGTAAGGGAACCCCCCAACAGAAACAGGAGAACTACCAACAACTTCAATCTCCAAGTCAAAAGTCAACAGTATGTCGACCTGCTGATTAAGCTTCAGAAATGGAAAACGGCAGTGAGAGAACCAACAAGAAGCAGTCATTGGTGGTGAAGATCATTAAGCTGTTTTTTGATCTATTCATTTGTGAATAAGATCATTCACAAAGAAAAGGCTCTACCAGAAGAGAGTACTTGACCTGAGACTCGACTTCACTTTAGAGCATTTTCTCTTTACATGGAATGTGTACTTCAGAGAATCAATTTTTTCAGCAAACAAACCATGAGAAGTAGGCAGTTGACAGACACACAGAGAGGAACAACATAATAAGGCTTACGATTGCCATGATCTCTGAGTGTCACCTCTTTTTCCAACACCTGAAAAATTGGAAGACATTACACAGAAAGCAATTAATCTAACTGTTACGCAATGAGGGCTCTGTCAACATGTGATGGGAGAGAGTGGCTACTTCAGGGTCTTTGATCTTCTCCTTCAAGAACACTTGGTATACAGTGACAGAATTCCTGTGCTGAGCTTGGAGACAAACTCTTTCCAACACTTTTTCCTCCTGATCCACTGTTCTCACTCTTTCCTTCTCAATTTCTCCTGTGCACACTCCCAAGTCACATCACATAACATACATTGTTTAAAGATGCCATTCTTCAATCCCAGAAATTGACTATGAAAAGCTTGGTTCCAGAGAAAAAGCCTAACGCTTTTGAAACTGAAATGACCCATTCTTACATTGTCTTTACAAACTCATTTCTTTCCTCTCACTCTTCCTCCTCCACCATGCTAGGTTTAGGGATAAGTTGACCTCTTTATCTTTGTGAGATTTTCCTGCATGTTCCACTTCCTGCTCAGGTGCCCTCAACTGTGCAGTATAATAAGCATGAAATGCTTTTTCTCAGTCATCATGCTTTACAGCTCTGCACTGCAGGTGATCTAAATTTTAGTTACTGGTTATTGATTATTTAATATGAATTAATAATTATCAATTAATATATAAAATATTATTAACTAAAAAAATTATTTTAAAAAAATTATTAAACAACAATATATTGATGACTATAAATTATTATAAATTATTATTTAATATTAGCCAAAAAAATTAGATAAAATTGATAATTTGATAATAATAATTTAATCAATTAACAACTTGATGGATAAATTAGTTATTGATTATTAATCAATATTTATTTGGTTATTAATTAATTATATAAAATATTAATCAAAATTATTGAGTATTAACTATCAATTATTAAATATCAACTAATTAATGTACTAAGTTTAAATATTTACTTGTGCCTAAAAATAGTATGTAGGTAACTTATTAAACTTCATAAATACTTACTAGGTGTAACATGCTTAACCTAAGACCTAATAATTATGAACTTAAGTTTTGGTATGCACTTTCGACAAAATAAATTTGTAGGTTAAGTAATCAAATTAGTATGGTTGATTTGACTAAGTGTCAAATCAAAATGGTCAATTTGACTAATTGTAAATCACAATGGTCATTGAGTATGGTCAATTTTACAAAATCTTAGTCATTTTGATGAATCTTTGGTCTTTTTTATTGGATGTTTGATTTGTCACATGGTAAAAAAAGTCATTTTAATAAAATGTTTTAATCAAAAGTAACTCATGTCTTTCATGCCCATCCCCCTTGGTTAATGTGAACATTTTAATCAAGTTGGACCTTTTAAAAAGTCACATTTTCTTGTAATGACACTGAGTTTGAAGCATTCCCAAGTCCCTTATTGAACACACTCGAGGGTCCAACTATGTGTAGTTACGGAAAGTTGGGACTTGAAGGGCGCTCCCGACTTCCAACACTAAAGAGGGGTAGAGGGGCATGCTAGAAGTCTCGGGATTAGACTAGGAAGATGGGCTAGAAGATCAAGCATGAATTTGCATCCAAAACCAACCATAAGAAGGTTAGTTCACATTCGGGAACACCCTTGGGTGTTGGGACAAACCACGGGCAACTTGGACTACTTGACTCACCACGGCCCGGATTCGGGGGAAGCCACCACCTTCCCCCATATAGTATTCTCTGTAGCTCTTTGCCGAGGCTACATCCAAATGGCCTTTTTTCCCAAGACTCCCAAGTTGGAGTCCCGAAACTATCCCGAGTTGGAGTCTTGGGACTTTGGACGCTCATAGCTCCTCGCCCCTAATTCGGATTGGGATGAGCTTTAAACCAAAGTTGTAGCTCTCGTTGAGAGCTTTCCAATGCCATGTCGCATTCCTTGGGGAGACGTCGGGAAAAGGTCGATTCCCGACTTTTAGTGGTCGGGAGTCAAACTAACAGTTTGACTACCGGCCCTTCTTTTGCCCATAACTTGGGCTGCAGATGTCCAAATGGGCAATGTGAGGCCATTTTAGACATCTACACTTCAAGATCTTTCCATTGATATAAAGAACGCACCAAGGCGAGGAGATTTGACCCCCTCAAATTGTCTTCTGAGTTTTCGAGAGTCCCGGAGGGCTTCATTTTCCCACTTTTGGGAGTGTGAGTTGCCTTTTCACACTTAGCCCCAAAGTGGGGTTGCGACAAAGTTGACCATACTAGAAGGAGAAAAAACATGGATTGTTTAGGTAGATGCATAAGGAATAGAAATGTTATGAGGAATATTAAAAGTAAATGGGGGTTGGAAGAAGTATAAACTATAAATCTAAAAGAATGAATGAATGCCCAAATACTAAAATTGACCATAGAAAATAAGGAGCTAAAGAGGAGGATGGTTGAATGGACAACTCTACATAAGGAATGCTAGGAATTAAAGAAAAAAGAAGAGGCATGGAATGAGATGGAACAAGTATCAAAAGGCATTCATAGATTATAAACATGTAAAATGAAATCTTGGAAAGGAAAAGGAACTATGGTTGTAGGAGCAGGGGACCAAGGATAACACAATTGAAAAAATGCCTCTACAATTTTTTCCCATGAAGTCTATGATTACGACATAAAAATTCCATTAACAAAAGGTGGAAGAAGAAAATGAGAAGGTAATCTTTGAGGTGTTAGCACTATAGAAGGATAAAAACTAATACCAAATTAAATGATTGTTGGAAAGGTACAAGGATCTGGATCATGTGTATGTTAATAACAAGTTGGAGGAATATGACAATTTGGTATAATATTACACTATAATATGTACCAAACAATAAATGAAAAATTCCAATGTTGAATTGGATGAATGGTGGGAGCTGGTAGAAGTTTAATTCAAAGAAGAGATGATTAAAAAAATTGGTTATGCATAAGAAGGATGAGGACAAGTACGTATGACATTTGTTTGATCTTACAAAAGCTTTTCCAAATTTCATATATAGGAGTTTGGATAGCTTAGAGCCATCTAGTCCAATGAATGAAGCAAAGGAAACTAAGTGTAGTGAAACAACATAGGAGTAATAAGAGGAAATACCTCAAAAACTCTAAGAAGGACAAGATCCTTAGAATGAGGAAGAGGAACAAACACAAAAAAAATTTATACTACTTGAGCAAAGAGGACAACGAATGACATTAATGACTAGAAGGAACTACTTGAAAGCACAAAATAGGTGATGGAGCAAATACTACAAGGTACAACATAACCATTGCTTGAGGATTCAATTCTTCAAATAAATGTAACATGTGAGGATGCCACATGAGCACAAATTGAAGTGTAGAGACAAATAACAACTAAATATGAGTAGATCAAGCCATAGATGATTAACACAATGACTTGAATAATAAATTTTTTAAATTGTAAGAAGGATTTCAAAAATAGAATCTAAAGTGGAGGGAGGTGAATGGTAGAGATTAAACAAGGCAAAATATGATTAAGAAAATGGTAAAAATTCAACAAGGCAAAATGCAAATGGCTAGTGAGTTGCATAAAATGAAAACATTTTATTGTTTTGAAAATTCAAATTACTTTTGGAAGGAAATAATTTAGGATGTAGTTCTGAAAGTTGATATTTTTGGGAGATTTTTTTTTAACACATATATAAACTTAACTAGTTACTGGAAAATAGAATAGAGACAATGAGTAGTTTAGAATTCTATTGGGTTTCAAACCATAAATTTTCATGTTTTCCATGTTGGATTTCTACACTTAATACAACATGTGTTTGATATATTTGATTTTGAATAAAAAAACCAATATAATATTGATGAGGAAACATTGAGACTATTCTGAACTATTGTGTGAAAAACTGAATTATGAATCCTAATCACATATTTTGATTATTAAAGATTATAAATTTTTTGGAAAATCCGAAAACAATAATTGTAATTATAAGAAAAATGTGTGAATATAATTTATAGGGGAATTAGAATGAGTAAAACCATAGAATGTGAATGTTGTAAGTATTGTTGAGACTATAATTTGTATTGTTTTATTAATAGGTAGAGAGTAATTTTGGATAAAATATGCACCTACCATTCATCTTGGAAACATATGATCATATCAACATGTATTGCTCAAGTGCATGAAGGGGTGACTCACATTTAATGAATACATGTGTTACCATGATTGCAAAGCTTAATTCATTTCCTAAGGTGTTGAATTATCAAAGCCATAACATACATTGCCAACCACCTTATGCTTAAGATGAAATTGCCTACTACCAAAGCTCCATCACGCAGGACATGGAATACTACCACACATATGTCACACAACTGACAAAAAATCTACTTTTGAGTGATTGGAGTAGAATGAGTGCTTGTTGTCACCATAGTTTGATGGCATGTATTATTGTTTTGCACATGAAGGAGGTGAACTTAGGACTTTCCAAGCCTCACTAGAGCTCACACTATATCAACATTAGAACAATGCATGTACGAATAGCTTGGTCATCTACACAATTCAAAAGGGTGATGATAAGTTGATGAAATATAGATGAATAAGATCGAGAACATGTTGAACCATTTTCCTTACCTTTTAGGATGACATTCATCCTTATGTCTTAACACATTGTAATTATGTGTGAGCATGTGTGATTGTATCAATGGAGGGCAAAAATTTTTGGGGGTTTTGAAAAGTGTCCTTGGGACCCCTTTTCTAATATGACAATCTGCCATTTAAATACATTTTTGCACATATATAAATGGTCACATATAAATACTCTCAAACTTCATGGACAACAACTTTAAATTGCAAGATTATTCCAATAATATCTTAGGTGGCAAATTAATGAATTGCATCCCAAGTGGGAAAATGTCTTAATACACCCAAAAACATGATTTTGCTTTAGTACAAAATTTAAACCTTATGTTTAATTCCCCATAAATTTATTAAAATAAGAACCATGATGAAAATGATTACATGATGTATAATTTTTTTAACCCTAAAAAAAGAACTAGTGATAATATACTTTATTTTCAAGACAAACTGGATCCGTTGTTATGACATTATAAACTTAATGTGCTAAAATTGTTTTGTTTGGAAAAAGTTCAATGTTTATTTCATATTGGATTTCAACTCCCCATGGACCTAAACATACATGTCCATCAAATCAATTGCATTTTCCCCTCCAAAAAATAAATGATTTAGTTTGGGCTATTTGAATGGTATCAACAAATTGACATCCTTGCACATGTGTGGGTTTTGATCCATGTTTCACCACTCATTTGATCTTTATAAAATCCCTTGATGAAACCTTAGGAAACTAAACATCTAATGGGCTGTCAAACAAAAACACCTAGATTAAAATGTCCCCAAAATTAGCCATACATATTATATAACAACTTCAAATGAAGCACACAAAATTTGACCATATACAAAAAAATTATTATAATTTCATTATAAGTTGATGGACGCATCATATTAGACCAAACAATCTCACTTGAAACACATATATGCAAATGAACATATTGCATGAGTACAATTGTGCTTATAACATGCAACATCATCCTTGGTGGTACCATTGGGAATGTCACAACTTCATTTTATTGGACCCATCGAATGTTGGAAAAATTTATAGGAATCACTCAAAGATTTTTATTTTTTTCATTCTTTTTTGTGAATACATTTAGTAGGTTATGAATATTTAATTTTGTCTAAGAATTTTTTTTTTTAATGTTCATAATCATTTGCATTAAAAAAATTATTTAGGAATATTGTAGGAGACTTTCCTTCCATCAAACATTTGAGTTAAGAACACAAGTTTCAAACATGGTTTTAGGGTTTTGGGGGTGGGGGAATTTTCCAAGGTACTTTTGATGGTATTGTATTGTGTTATATTTTTTTACATAATTGATGGAGTGGAATGACCATTGGGCAAAATGTAGTTTTGAATTCCCAATGTTCAAAAGCATGATTCTTGAAAGGCCATGAAAATTAGCAAACCAACATTGCAAATATAATTTCATACCTTAATATGAAATTGAAGCCATACACTAATGCATACATAATGGATAAAAACTAAGAGAACACAATTTGTAGCACTTGGACCACAATATTTTAAGAAAATGGCCTTGGATAATGTTTTAGCAAAATTCAACCCCCCTTTTAACAATTCTTTGACTTTGTTCCAGTTGGGATATGTGCAAATTACGATGCCAAAAGGGTACACGTAATTGCAATGCCAAGGAAATCTATAAATTGTAATGCCAAAAGGGTACTGGTTTTTTAATGGTGACCCGAAAATATTGTCTTAATTTTCTACACTTTTTTTGGTGAAAAATACCAAACATACAAACTAAAAATGGTCAATGCATTATTTCGGATGGGACATTTTTTTATGCACAATAGGAAAATCAAAATTAAAAACATGGGAATAAATGCAACTAATTTTGTGTGTTGATTCTTCAATTTTATATGAGCAATATATTTTGAAGTCCAAAATATCATTTCCTCCTTTCAACAAATTAGAATACCATATTGTTGCATACATCATAAGTTGAAAAAATAAAATGCAGTGGGAAGATGACAACTAATTAAATGCATTTTGCATACGTGCATTTGCCCCAATGAAAATGATTAATACTTTAATAGGATGTTCATAACTTGATTATATGGAAATTTTTTATCAATGCATTATAAATTTCCCGTTTCTTAAGCTTATGACATTTTGTCACACTTGTTTTTTTAATGTCCTAATTGGTTGTTAATGAATGACATTCAAGGTGGGTAGCTTGGGTTTTATATTCAAATAATCGTGAGTTTGTTCTTGTATAAGGTCATATTGTTATGGTTGTGTGACCCATAATTAAAGGGGGATCATGAGATTGAACCCATTGGAGTGGAACTTGATGTTTTTGATAATTACATGGCAAATCTAACAATCAATTTGTGTTTGACACATGAAGGATTCAATTTAAAGATTGATTCGTTCACATTTTTGACAATTATTGACAACATGTTGGAAATCCTAATGAAAATGACTTGTAATCTTCCAAGAATATCACACACAATTTTTTGGACCACCTTTTTTTGTATGTGATTAGAGTATATTTCAGCCATGCAAGGTTTTTCCATGATATCAAGTGGTAAAGTTTTGCCGTTACGTGTAGCCAAATGTGTACGTCAAATGACCCTAAAACAACACAAATTCATTTGTTTATAAACTTGCATATCAAAAGTGAAGGTCTTTTTTTGGCCTTTCTTTTGTGTTTTATGTGTTAAAGTTGGGCACCCTAATTAGCATCAATGAACTAATGACCTCCACATGAACAACAAGCATGAATATGCCCCTCCACACCTCATGTCTAACTTAAGGACATTTGCCATATTCACTTTCACCCTAGGCAAGTTTAAGCAATTCTAAGCAATTTGAAGGCTATTTTTTTTGCCATTATAGGGTATTTTCAATTTTTTTGAATTACTATTGGATATTCTACCTATATTTGTCATTAATTCTATACTATTGTGGGCCTTTGGTTATTCTAAGTTGCATCGCCTAAGGCCCCCTTTTCACTATGGTGAGGGATCGTGACCATAGAAATGTTGAAAGCCCTCAAAACACATCAAATGGTCATCTTACAGAAATTCATAAATTATTTGTTGAAGGCCCAAGTTACTAAGTGTAATTTAAAATAAAATGAACTTTGATTAAGTACCACAGCATTTTGAGCACAATAAAAAAAAGTGATTTTCTTTCCATGTAAAACAACAATTTTCAAACAAACACAAAAACAAATGAAATGTTTGATGAACACTTTCAAATGATGACAAAATGAGAGAAAAAACAAGCCTTTTATTTCTGATGTGCATAGTTTAAGGCTAAAAACTAGAAAGAAAGCCAATTCCACCCCACCCCCCCCCACCTCGTATTTATTTGAAAATAATAGCATATTCTTATGTATAATATTTAAAAAATTCCAAGTAATCAAGAATTTTTGCATACAACCATGCCTTTACAAGATTCGTAAAAAAATTAAAAAAATAAAAATATATATAGTAAAATATTTGTAATAAAAAACCTTGTAAGATTTTGTTAGAGATCAAGCCCTATAACCTAAACAACAATTGTAAGAAAAAAATTCATCATTTTAAAATATGAGATGGGCAATTTTTATGCATGGATATAGAGTAATTTGTTTTAAAACCAAACTACTAGGGGTTGGTAGTTGGTAGTCTATAATCCATTATTTATAGTTGATAAAATTGTGCACCTAAAACATTGATGTAACTTCATGCATGTCAACACATCACCTTCATTATAAATTCCATTAGTCCCATTAAATTCATCAAGTGCAAAATGTGGGTGAAATGTATAATGGTATGATCAAAATTTCAAACAATCCCTCAAAAAAAAACCTACATCTTGAAATCCATTACATTTCTTAAAACAATAGGAAGAAGAATAATTGATTTAACAATAGTGAAAAATGAAAACATGTAGGTTTTTTAATAGAAATAAAAATCAATAGAAAAAAATAGAAATAAGTAGGCTTTAAACAAAACTTAACCACAAAAATTATATATATATATAATGGAAAGGCCAATTGGCAGCACATGAATATTAGCCCCAACTATATTGAAAATAATTTCAATATTTTTATTATTAATTGTAAATATGGGCATTTGATCACCTTAATTTGTCATTTGTGGATGAAATGCATCCATCATTATATATGATCAACAATAATAAGTATTTAAGAAAGATGGTAAGAATGTTGATTTTTTGGTGATGGGCCATATATAAGTTTCTTTGAATTAGGTCCCTAAGTGGATACAAATATGAGTAGCCCCCTTCATTATTTCTAGTTTGGTCAACACAAGTATGACATTTAGCCTTACACTATAACTTTCTCCATGTTGTTTCATGTTTACGACTTTTCCAAACTTTGAATAAAATTTGTTTGAATATTTCTTTTGCAACACCAACTTGAAGCCAATTTGTTTTCCATATAAACCCAACACCAAACATACCCCTTAATAAGAAAATATCTTTGGTGTTTTGTGTGTTCTTGCCTCACAACCAACAATGTTGTAAGAAAATTCCATTGAGGAGTTCACATTTTCTATGGTGAATTTGTCGACTTTTGATAGGGTAAGCATTTGCCACACCACCATGAAGCAAAGATGTGCTTCTCCTATTCCTCTTGAACAAGATAAAAGTTAGGATTTTTTATGAAATTAAGTCCAAAACAATGCTACAACATGTTACCATAACAAAAGCATGCATTAAAGGTGTTTGAAAGACCATTTAGCTCAAAGTTTTGATATGGATCTTCACAAGATCTTTTAAGCACCTTCATCTGAGTTAGTTTTGAAAGCCAATGGTCTTTGCAAACATTGTTCCACCAATTTTTATTTATTTATAGATTATTCAACTTCTTTAACATCAAAAAACACTTCATTTAAGTTTCATCTTAAATGTCAATCACATATGGTCACAAACCCAATGAATTCCCTTGCATAAACATGCAATGAATAACAAAATCTTGCCACGATCTAATATAATAAAATAACATTAGCCAATCAATGGAGTTGCAAAACAAGTTTCGGTTGCAAAACCAAAATGGAACTATATATAAATTGGAAATTGGAAGCCAATTTTAGGCAATTCAACCCCGATCTTCCCCCCAAATTGCATGATCAATTGAACTTATAAGATAGGTGCATTAGCTTGAAACCTTAAAGGCATCAACCACACTAATTGTGATTGTAATGGCATATGCAAATACAAAACCACATTCCAAATTGGTCTTTAGAGATAGAAATAGACTTGCCACTTTGTTGGCATACTCCAAATGTTGGGGATTGGGCTCCCTCATATGATTCTTTGTTGCACAAATAGCCCCCACAACCTTCTTGTGCACCCCTTTCCCATCTTGCCAACATTTAATCAAATTTTGTGCCCTACCATTAAAAAGAAGTTATAAAAGCACATAAGTAGGATTTGTTGTGCAGGCTTGATTGCAAACCCCATACAACAACATAGTTCAAAGCACCATGATATCCCAATGCATGATTTCTTGTGGCAAGTTAATGCTCGAAGAAATTTACCATTTTTCATAGTTGTTGTATTAATACAAGGACACAAGAGGTTCTTGCATGCTTACTATCAAATGGTTGAGGAAAAATTATGAAACACTTGGAAGTCGTGCACATTTGATAAATGTCGTAACTTTCTGACCACACTTTGTGTTGTTACATTTATATTCAACTTAGTAGGACTAACCCACCATCAATATTTGATTGCCAACCACATGGGCATGCTTGTATGTTACACATCCTAAATTCTGAGCATGTTGTAGAAAATAGTTTATTTCATACCATGTAGAATATTATGTCAATTGATTGAAGATACTTATGCAACAATTCACATTGATTCATGTGCAACTAGATGGTTCAACTCAAGTACAATTCTAAAAGGTGTGGCATTAGATTACATATATACACCTTGGACATGCACATCAACTACGTTTAATAGAACTTGAGTTCAAACAATGCAGATTTGGAGAGCGAAGACTATATATGCACTTGCAACTTTTGGTACTTGCTCCAACCACAAACAATTTTGTGCAATCTATCCAGTAATAAGCTCCAATGTTGACTATCCTAAAAATGTTCACAACTATTTCAAGTGACATTGCCACCCTATGGCCAAGAGGAATATTTCATGAAACAAAATTATACAATCAAATCCTACAATAATATTTGTGGCTAGTGTCAAAACAAGAGTGCCATGCCAATGCCTTCTTATTGTTTGCATTTACATTTTTTTATGACCTTTCCCAATTGAATTTTAGTCTAGTTGTTGGCATGACTTGTTAAAGCCTTAAACCCTACATTGCAAATTATTTTAAAGACGAAAACCCTAGAATTGAACATGAGTAGAAAAGGATATGAATGGCAATAAGGTGTGAATACTTGTCAACTATTAAAATGCACATACATCTACTTTCTTGTTGTGTTTATTTCATCATGTTTATGGTCCTTTGCCATCCATCCCTATAAACGAACTTAACCAATGATGGGCAAAACCATCAAGACTACGTATTAGTTGTGAAAACATTTGCACAATGCACTTAAATATACATAGGTTCCTTTCATATATGCATAAAGTGTCTCCATACAAGCATTGAACATTTTTCCATATTGATTTGTAAGGTAAGCTCAACATAACTGGTGGACTTCGAAAAACATGTTATTGTGATTTTGGCCCTATTAAATCAATATATCTATGTTTAAAAATTCAATGGTGGATGCATGTATGGAGAAGAAGATCCACACATTTGCAATGTCATTATAAAATTAAAAATGTTGTAACATTGACTAAGAAGAAATCGTTCCAAACAAGCATTATAAAACAAAAAGTGTTGTAACAAACAAGCATTCACAATTCTCTCTTTGTCTTATGTTAATCCACCCACAACTTCCATTAATACTTTTGCTTACTCATGTTCTTGTTGTGCGTCCTTTTATTGGATACCCTTAGACCATCAAGAAGATGAGATTGTCAACCATATTTTACAATGTTGTATCATGCCTCAAGAGAAAACAAATATGTATTCTAGGGATGTCAATTCCCACATAAATGAGAATGGAAAAAATAGACAACCCATGCCCTAGAGCCACTTTGGTGGAGACTTTTGTATGGAGAACCACTTTGGTAGAGCCATTTGTATGGGCAAGGTTTAGGGTTGGTGAATGGTGAAAGCTTGGTGAATCCATTTCTAACAAACACACCAAACACAACATGTCAACATGATCGTCTAAGTCATACCACAACATATGTCCTTCCAATCCTCCATACACTTGCTCTGGCAAACAAGCATGTGACTTCAACCTTTGTCAACCTCACTCCCATATAGCCCCTTCAAACAAAGAAACTCCACTAAAAGCCATGAACTAGATCTATGTTGAATGCGGTGAACAATGGTAATAAACATATAAAGCCCACAATCCATTGGAATCCCTTTGCATGATTTGCAAAGAGGAATAAATGGTTCACATTTTTTACATTGCAAATGATTCAAGGTGGGGGTATGGGTTGCATCCTAAACCCGTTAAACATTAGTTTGAAACAACACTGAAGAAGGGGTGTGTAGAACCATTTAGATGTTAGTTTGAAGCAACACTTGAAGATGAGGTGTGCAAACGTGTAAAAGTAACTCCAATTTCAATAGAACTAGAAGGACTAACTACTTCTACCATGTTTTTAGCTTGGAGTGCATTGTGTTGGAAGGATGTCGCCAAAGGAATGGTAGACATGGAATTAAGCAACATGCAAGAAGTTGACCCTTTTTCCTCTTTTTTGAAGGTTATTCTTGTTGGGTTTTTTTAAAAACATGGGCCAACCTTTGGTTGACACAAGAAAGGCAAGAGAAAGGAACACCCATGTCTTTGAAATGAATATATAAGAAATAACATTGTAGTCCAAAAAAACAGGGAGGAGTTTAGGGTTGGTGATGAACTGACCGTAAACTTGGATGTCAACAATTATGAAATATAAAAAAAGTGTCCAATTACATAAATAGGTGATGGTTTATTGGCGTACCCCAAAATATTTCCCTTTCATGTCCCTCTTCAAATATAATACTAAACTTCCAAATATATTATATTAATTATATGCATTTCACAATTGAATTCTGAGAAAAAAAAAATTTAAATTGAAAACATCATGTAAAATATAAAATTGATATGGCATTTAGCTTGTAGTTAAATTTGAAAAAAATGCCCATGTCACCTTTTTTAAAAATAAAATTGAATTCTTCAATGCTTTTGGTATATAATAGCTCTACAATATATTCAAAATAATTTTTAAAAAGACAAGATTAGGAAGTTCAAAGTTGTTATTGATGTGATGAATATTCTGACCAATTTCAATATCTTATTTTGAAATGTTGTATGTGAAAGTCGTTAAATTATATTTTTTCCATTCTTGACAAGTTCAAAGAATTCAACACAAAACATTTGGAAAAACATGACCATTTTTGGTCCAGACAAAATAATTATCACCCAAAGTTGAGAGGGGGATGTAAGCATGGTAAAGGAAATAGTTGGTCCTCCTTGCCGCAAAGAAAGATGAAACCATAAATAAACATTTTCAAATTTAATAATTATCTTATTGTAAACACAAAGAAAGACATGAGGTTTGCATAATGCTATTTGAAATGGTTTTTTGATTCTACATGTGTTAAAAATTGAAGCATTTTTAGGTCACCTTATTTGATACATATATCATAATGGTTTCATGTCATGCAACAAAAGGGGAATGCCCTAGCCACAAGAGTTCCAACAATTGGGGGGGGGGGGATGAGAACATCAAGTTGAAACCCCAACAATTTGTGAAAAAGGAAAAAAAACAACGAATGAAAAAGCATCTTTCTTTGGGTAAAGTGGAAACGTATGTGTGAAATCACACATGAAGGAACAAGTTAGATTCATAATTAACCTCCCTCTGATCTATTTTGTGGGCAAGCCACTACATTACGACTATTTTAGGGAGGTAAAAGATTAAATATCCACATATAACAATTGTTCTTGTTTCGTTATTGATGGAGACCTTGTTGGTTTGCAAAAACATTGCCAATTAGTGGTTGTAAATTGAAAATCACCAACCCATTGAAAAACCTAATAACAAAGATAACAAAGTTTTGACATTAGCTCACCCAATATAAACCAAAAAAAAATGCAATTGAATTGACCCTAAACCCAACCTTGCATGCCAAATTTTTTAAGCCTATTGAAATAAACCTTGTACCTAGATGAATAGACTATTTTTAATTTTGAAGGACCCTCTGTCCCACCCCATCATAACATTAGAAAAGGATCTAGAAAACTTGAAACAAAAATGTTCACTCCCAAGGCAAATGCAAGCAAGAAGAATTATTGGCTTGAAAAATTGGCTAGAATATACCCCATTTTTTAATGGATAAATATATGCATCCTTAAAGCACTACAACAAAGGCCTAGTTAGGGGGAAAACATCAATCTTAATTTGATGGGTGAAGAGGGTTTCTTTTTTTATAGTTGCGTGTTTTGAGGATCTTGTTTGAGAGGTGGGTAAATTTTATTTTTTTTGGGATCCTATTGGGGGTTTTCAAGCAACATCAATATTTGTGGCTTTAAAATTCTCAGTGGGTTGTAAAACACCTTGTACTTTTGATGAGGTTTTTGTTTCTGGTTGGAGGGGGTGCAATTTTTCGTTGCTTTAATTAATATGGTTTGGGAGAACTAGTTTCAACTCTCTTAGGGGTGTTAAAAAAAATCTAATTATCATGTCAAATATTTTTAAAGGTTCACAAAATGCATGGAAATATTTTGCTTCCATTTCTTCTTTGTGATTTCAAGGGAATGAGCCCACCTTCCATTACATCGAAAGGGTCACAAGAATTGAAAAAAGGAACCGAGGGTGAACGAGCAAAAACTCAAGAACTGAGCAATAGTCCCCATTAGTTTAAATTAAAAATAAATATCAACTACCCACCCACTGCATGTTCAAGATGTGTGAAGAGGATGTTGGGGGGGGGGGAAAAGGTGAACAAACTGTGTTCCAACTCTAATAGATGTGGTTAAGAAAGAAGAAAAAGAAGTGAATGGGGGTGCCATATCGGATGAGGTAGAAATATGAAACACTAAAGAAAAATGCATTTGGATCATAGTGTAGGCTTGATTTGCAAATGCCTTAAAATGGCCCAACTTTAGCCCCACCTTCTAAAAACATTTAAATAAAAATAATGTAAAAAAAAATTGAACCTACACCCCCAACCCCTCCTTGTGCTACAAAAAAAAGGGGGAAAAAAAACTTCTATCATCCCCTCTTGCCTCCACCCCCTTTGACCCTTAAATAAAACAAAACATATGACAACACCCATTTACAAACAAACTTGAATCTACCTTTTAATTGGACCCAATAAGATAAAAAATGAAAATACTTGGATGCACCCCTCAACCTTGCGAAGAAAATTTATATGCATTCAACTATTGTTAAACCCAATAGCTGATATGTCTAATGAAAAAATCAAGACAAATTAATAATAAGAACAAAATACAAAGAAACAAACCAAAATAAAATTCGGCATTAAGTCTAATTATAGGTTTACCATCTTAGAATAACCATATATTTAATCTTTAAATTTAGCCATATGATTAGCATTTAAAGTTGACCATGTATTTGACCATATGTTTAACCATATATTTGGCATTCAAGTTTGGTGTTTGAATTTAGAACCATTGGTCTAATTTTTATAGGTAGTCATAAGTTTGGCTTTTAAGTCTAAGCATGTGGTTTAGCTTTTAAGTTTAACCATATGCAAATACCATTTAAGTTTTTAGCCCTTCAATGTCTAGCCATACGTTGAACATTCAAGTTTTGGTTATAAGTTTACCCTTAAAGTAACCTTCAAGTACGACCATACGTTTAACCTTTATGTATAACCAAAGCCAATATATGTAAAGCCTTTAACCCTAACCATATATTTGTTTTGAATTTAGCCATAACTTTATTGATCAATTTTATTCATAAGTTGAAGTTTAGCCAAATATGTAGTCATAAGTTCAGTTTAAAAATCTAATCATAAGTTTAGCTAAATTAAGTTTAACCAAATAAATCCATGTAAAATGTAATCATGATGTTTAGCCATATGTTAAGTGTTCAAATTTAGTTATGCTTTCACCTTTGACTTTAACCATATGTTTAGCTTTTAAGTATAACCATGGGTTATACTTTAAGCCTTTAAGTTTAACTATATGTTGACTTTGAAAATTCATTTGAACTATAAATTTAACCATATATTTCACATATAAGTTTAAGCACATGCTTAGCCTTCAAGTTTAACATTCAAGTTTGATCATATGTTTAGGTTTGAGTGTTTTCACATATGTTTAATCACATGTTTGATTTTAAAGTTTAGCCATGGGGTTAGTTGACCAATTCATCATATGTTTTATCTTTAGGTTAAACCATATGTTTAATGTGTAAGTTTACCCTATGTTTAACTTTTAAATTTAACCATATATGTTTAAGCATTTAATTGAGCAATAGTTTTAGTGACCAAGTGAAAGCATCCCATTGGAACCTCCCTTGGGTTGTGAAAAAAGAGAGAAATAAAAAGAGATCTTAAACTATGTCATTCCATAGTGAAGACTTGTGATGGTCTCTAGGAAAAATAAAATACCACCTTGATAGTTATGAGGAAAAGGAAAAATCCTAGATTTTATCCTGGGCCAAGAGTTGTGAGGAAAAAAAAGAAGAACAAGTAGCCCATGGGAACCCCACTTAGGTTCTGAAAAAGAAGAGAAATGAAAAGGATCTTAAACTATTTCATTCCCCAGTGAAGACTTGTGAAAGTCCTAAGAAAAAAGAACATACCACCTTAATAGTTATGAGGAGAAGAAAACAAAAAAGAATCCTATTCTTTATCCTAGGCCAAGAGTTGTGAGAAGGGGGGAAAAAATGAACAAGTAAGGGTAGCCCATTGGAACCCCACTTGAGTTGTGAAAAAAAAGAGAAATAAAAAAATCCTAAACTATGTCATTCCACAATGAAGACTTGTGAAGGTCTTAAGAAAAATAAAATATCATCATAATAGTTATGAGGAGAGAGAAAAAATAAAATCCTAAACTTCATCCCAGACCAAGAGTTGTGAGAAGGAAAAGAAAAATGAACAAGCAAAGGTAGCACATTGGAACCCCACTTGGGTTATAAAAAAGGAGAAAAATAAAAAAACCTCTAAACTATATCATTCCACAGTGAAGACTTGTGAAAGTCTTAAGAAAAAAAAAGAACAGATCAGCTTAAAAGTTATGAGGTGGAAAAAAAAAAATGTCCTACAATCCAAACCCACCCTAAACCCAAAATCCTTCAAAAGAATAAGCTTCATCAATCATCCATCTTGAAAATAAGAAGAAAAAAAGACCCACCCCAAACCCCTCTTACATTAATTTAGAAGGCTCCAAAATAAAGCATGTAAGCCCTATCATCTACTCAACTTCAAAAGAAGTAAATAAATAAAAACCTCAACTCAAACCCATCAATTTAAAATCCTAAATTTTTAAAAATTTAACACACTTCCCTCCTTTTGCACGCCACTAACCCTCAAGACAAAAAGAAAAAAAACCCAACCTTCCCATTCTTGAAAAAAATAGTTGGACAATTTAAAAAATGTGGATTGTCCACAAAATTTTAAACATATTCAAGACCTTGTGCCCTCATTCGCTTCAAGACACAAATTTTTTTTAAAAAAAAATTCCATTTTTTCATCCAAATATATAGCTGGATAGTCCACTAAATGTGGATCGTCCACACATTTTTTAACATATTCACCTTTTTTGCATTGTCACTCACCTCGATACACAAAACAAAAACTCTCACATTTTTTCCCAAATACTTGGACTGTCCACACATTTGTAAAGGGGTCAATGGTCTCCTTATTCAAACCTTTATGGATAGTTTATAATAGATATGACTATAATAGTACAATATTCTAAAGGCTATTAGGGGGAAAAGAGGTGCAATTAGGCTTGGGCCCCTTATAACCTGCTTGCATATAAAGGGGCTTGTAATTTGATGTGTAACTTGATATAATTACACAATTATTTAGGTAATTTTTTAAAGGGGTAAGTTGAGTGGTTGGATTCCATAATTTGGTCATGGTGCATTGATTTTCACATATTAATGTGAAAATCATGTGCACCATGTGATTATGTTTCCTTGTGATTAATTATGAAATCACATGGTGCACCGTCTGATTATGTTTCCTTGTGATTAATTATGAAATCACATGGTGCACCGTCTGATTATGTTTCCTTGTGATTAATTGTGAAATCACATGGTGCACCGTCTGATTATGTTTCCTTGTGATTAATTATGAAATCACGTGGTGAACTGTCTGATTATGTTTCCTTGTGATTAATTGTGAAATCACATGGTGCACCATGTGATTATGTTTCCTTGTGATTAATTGTGAAATCACATGTGGAATCACATGGGGATAATGTGATTATGTTTCTTTCTGATTAATTGTGAAATCACATGGGGGACCATGTGATTTTGTTTCCTTCTAATTAATTGTGGAATCACATGAAGGATCATGTGGATTTGTTTCCTTTTGATTAATTGTGGAATCACATGGGGAACCATGTGGTGCATAAACTTTAGGAGGTTTCTTAAGTAGTTTCCTTTTGGTTGATATTTAAGTGGGTGTTCGTGACCTTGAGTGACACCTTCACTTATATAAAGTTATTGTATGAATGCAAAGTTTGTTAGAATTAAAGTTTTGGTTTTGAAAGGTTTTTGATTTTGAATGGTTTTGGGGTTGTTTATGTTTAATTCATGATAAAAGAATGGTGAGGCTTGCATAGACAATAGAAGGGTGAGAGAATAATTTTACAACAAAGAACATAAATTTCATAACTATGTAGTAATCATACATAGTTTCGATTCCAAATCCGTTCGTGTTGTACAGGTTCATGCTTGAAGATAAAGCTCCTTTTATAGAAGGGTGGTTGCCTAGCTGCTTGAAAATGTGCTTACATATCAAAGATCATATGTAGAAGTTTTATTTAGTAAATTATATTTCATCCAAATGACATCCATGAAGGAGGACATACTGACATGGATTTCTAGTTGTTATTTGAAAACAAGATCTACCTATTCCAAGCAAGGCAAATTACATATTAGTAATATAAAAAAAATATTAAAATGTGGTGACATGTAATATTTCACAAATAAAAGGTTGCTCCAATGGTTAAGAACTTGACTCATCAAAGTGAAAGTGAATCAAATCTTCACATTAAAAGAAAAACTATCATTTACAATTATATTTTAATTGCAAAAGACAAGTTGCATGAGACACTAATTGCAAGTGTGAATGAAGTCAATGGTTAACAAAATATTTCACAATCTGTATATTATTGTACTATACCATTCATATATTATCATAAAATCAACAATTTAGATAATGACATGTGGCAAATGTAAAAGGTTTGAAATTATTTTGTTTTAAAAATAGATGGTGGCTTTTCATTATCTATTTTTAATAGTTTTAAATTGTGACAGATGTCATAATACCAATATGCCATGTGGCATTTTTGAATTTCGATAAAAATAAATTAAAATCAATATTTAAGTGGGTAGGTGGAACTAGGTAGGTAGATAGGTAGGTAAGTGAGACTAAGTAGGTAGGTAAGTAGGTTGAACTAGGTAGGTCGGTAAATATTTTAATTTTTTTTTAGGTTTAATTTTAAGGGTTAAACTTTTTAGGGGGTTAAATTTCTTTGATTAATTCATCCCAATTGACATGCGTTTTCTATGTGAAAGTGTAGAATAAAGCCCCCTCATTATATAGTTTTCAAAATGAAGGTGGAGGAGAAAACATATCAGATAAAAATTGCAACTAAAAAGTTTATATCATATCTTTTGTTTTCCTTTTTAATTTTATAAATGATTTAATTAAATAGACAAGTAACTAACTGACTATTTAATACGCTAAATAAATATTAATTAATATTTATGTAATAAAAAATTAATTAATTCAAAATTCATATTTTTAAAAAATGACTGAAATAATAACTAATTAACAAAATTATTACTTATAGGTTTTACTTAATAATCTTTAGATTTAAAAATAAATAATTAAAATATTAACCAATCAATAATTAGTATCTAAATAATAAATAAATAAATAAATAACTTATTAGTTATAAGTTACTAAATAAATTTTCATATAATTGAATATAAAATTATAATTAGATAAATATCAATTAATTAAGCTATCAATTATAAAATTTAGTTAAATACATGATAAATAACATAACATAACATAACATAATAATTATACATTATTAATTAATAGTTCAAAATTTTTTAAATGAAAGACTAAAATGCTAAGTAAATAATAATTAATTAACCAATTTATTAGTTATGAGTTATTAAATATTAATTTTATAAATAATAAAATATCAACGAATTAGTTATTATTATATAAATATGAATTAACTAACTAGCTTATTAGTTGTAGGATTTCATTAATGGTTCTTAAATAATCAAATAAATAACTAGAATACAAAGAAAATTAATAATAAAAATAAAAATAAAAATATTTTAATTTAATGATTCAATTTTATTAAATAATAATAATAATAATAGTAACTAATTATTAATCATTAACTAACCAAAAATTAAATAATGAATTAGTTATAAATTATGGATGAATAGTTCACAAATAAATAAACAAATAACTATAATATTATAACATTAATAATTATGAATTAAATAATAATTAACTAACTAGTTAGTTATAAACAATTGATTAATAGTGCAAATAAAAAAACTTATACTGAATAATATCAAATTATAAATTATAAATACGAAATATGAACTATTAATTATCAATTAATTAAAAATAATTGTAAATAATTAAGAAGTAGGTAGCTTATGTTAGGTAGGTAGGTAATTTAGGTTTGATAGATAGGTAAACATATAAGAAGATAGGTTGATAGGCTAGGTTAGGTAGGTTAAAAAACATATATAGGTAGAGTAAGTAGTTAATTTGCTTAAATACAACTTTATAAATATACTAATGGAAACATTATCCCATTATACCCTAATTAGAACTTAACAAAAATACATTTATCTTTCAAAAGTTTGCTAATACACCTATGTACACCACTAGTGACAGAATGGACTACTAGATTCACAATACAAAATTCAACCAAACCAAAAAACTTGCAATCAATGTTCATGTAATGATCAATGAAAACATAAATTTAGAAAAAGGCCTAATCAATGGCACAATGGCAAAAACATGTACCATCAATTTACATACCAACAATGAAATAGACTTCATCACAATATTGATTGACTCGGATTGCAAATCAAATAAAAAAGAAGGGTAATCCATTATAAATACTTGTTCCATGGAAAGTTTTTCAAAGCAACATTTCCATTGGCAGTTGCGTATGCAATGACTGGCCATAAATCTCAAGTGGCAACCATCTCATCAAAAATAATAGTTGACATAAAGAATTCATTTACACCTGAATTGACTTATGTGATGTTGCCAGGGGTTATGAAAAAATGTCACTTCATCATGTGTGAACTGAACCCAATTAATTTTTGCCATATTCAAATTTAAGGTGACAAAACTATTGAACCAATTTCCAAGAAAAAAATTGTCCCCATTCTTTTGCTTACTAAACTTCCTCTAGGTTATGGTAGCATTTTGTTAATATTAATATAGATGTTGTTGGATCATCTTGAAACTTTCACTCCATTTAAGGAAGGTTGTGTATTTGTATTTAACATCTATAATCTTGAAAATTTAGTGTTGGATTTTTCTTTATATCTTTTTGTGTCTCTTGTAATAATCAATGTTTGCTTTTGGTGTATTCATATTATCATGACCTTTGGATTTACATTGATGCAATATATGTTTTAGTCCTTAGTTGAGTTCAATTTTATTGCATAGTGAATCGAGAAGCTAGACACCATATTAGAAAAACTTGCAAAATTAGGGTCAACAAATTAAGACATTTGAGACCATGCCTTCGATTATAGCGCAATGGTTGGGCAAACTTCTCCATGATTAGGTCATTCAAATTAGAGGTAATTAGTTCACCTTCATTTAATACATTCATAAATATAAATTCAAGTGGGAGAACTAATAATACCACAACAAATAGCGATATTGAAATTGTTAATTTTTTCATAATTACATAAGTCAGTAATACTTACTAATATTTTAAATATAAATAAATATTCGATTTTCATATTATATGTGAAGTGGAGTGGACCAAATTAATTGAAAAAATCTATATATTTGGATACATGTTAAGTTAAATGTATTACATAATATATGAAATTATGCATATATAACATTTCTTTTAAATGACATAATTATTAATGATTTATGTACTCATTCATCATCATAAATATTAAGGGCAACATGTAAATGTTTTGGTTATGTAAAGTGTAAAAAAACTAAACACTACATGCAGGGCATCTTCTTTGAGATTATGATGTACAATAAATGTTAAAAAAATGAACAGTTTTGTTTAGAATTTGGACCAAAAAGAGGTGAGGGAAGTTTGCAAGGTCTTTTAATGTACTTTCCACAATTTTGTATTATGTTAAACCTTGAACCCTATTAACATTTTCACAAATATCCAGTGACATATATTCAGGCATTAATTTATTACGCACCCAAGTAATCAATTAAAAGGGTGAGGCCTCACAGTGAAAGCATCTATCACTTGGCATGGTATGTCTTAAACAATTGGTTTTATATTTGTATTACAAAAGCCTTTCCTCACTTATTCAAGCTAAATAAATCCTCAAATTTGCAAGAAAGCATATTACACAACATGTTAAGACCTGAAGCTTTGTATTTTTGGAGACGATTTTTTCTGGACTGTTTTTTTTCACCTTCGTTTTTATCGTGCGTTGTTTGGTCGGGACTTGTGTTCGTGAGGCATTCATTGGTTTTTACGCTTCAAACCCCCACTCTTGTCTTTTTGTGTTCGTGCGTTGTTAATTTTTTTTTTCTTCTAGACATGCTATATCTATCTGTGAACTTCCTTTCGATCTTCTCCTGACCGGACGGACGCTGTCGTTGTGTTTTGAGGTCGGCACTGTGTAGGCATCGGTTGCTCAGCCGTGTTTTTGTCTCCGTGTATGTATTTTTCTTTTTTTCTAATAATTTTTCTAGCCCTCCCTCCTCCTACGGGTCATCTGATTCTGTCGCTGGCTCTCTCTTGGCTGCCAATCGTTTTTTCGTGCCATACTTTTGTATGAAGAGGTACCAGATCCGTTTTTCCTGTTTCAGAAACAAGGGTTTGTGTTCGTGAATCAAAGCTTTCGATTGCTGTGACGCAGGCGGAGGAGCACACATGCAAGGTTAGGATGCTGTTGATACAAGAAACGTTGGGGGTTGACATGCATGAGCATATGTGGATAGTGTATTTTTGGTGTGAATTTTAGAATGTGTTGTGAGAGGATAAGAGTTGAATTGCTAAATTGCAGATCGGACCGAAGTACTGCTGCCTCAATGCCTCTCTTTCTTGCTAGCTGATTATGGCGTGCAAAAAAGTTGGTTTACAAGATTAGGATTAAGTCTTTTGTCACTCTCTGGATCTCTTTTGCATCTAAGCGGAAGAACTAGCTAGTTCTTTAATCTGCGCATCTGCCCTCTTTCGTTTGATATGGTGATGGCAATTGAGCGTGATGCACCTTAGTTGTCAATTGGAATGAACAATGAACCCATGGGTGGATCAGCAGTGTGGATTGCTACTTTTGCCATATCCATTCTAATCACAAGGGACTGATAAAGAATGTGTTAATGAATTGGAGCTTGACAACAGCTACTTGAGCTTTGGAGTTGAAGAAATTGTCCAAGATTTCTACGGTGCAGTTTGTTGTATGTGCCATCATACAATCACTTGACCTTGCATGCATCCAAGCTTTATCATGGGAAAGAAAGGGAAGAAGCCTCGGAAACGGGAGGTGAACACTAGGGCAGAGCCTTTGCCAGAAGCAGCTTTCCCTGGATCCTTGGTTCCTGCCCCTGCTCTTGCTGGGGAGGCTATGACAGAGAACTCTTCCAAGCAGGAGAATCCTCCAGGTGCAAGTCTTCTTATACTTTGTTGTTGATTGTATTAATACTTTTATGTGTGTATGGTTGTTGAATTGTGTGTTTTATGCTTGTATGTTAATCTAAAGCTATGTGTCTTTTTTGCAGAGCTTGGTCTTGAGGACTTCCCTCCTTTGACGCCTCCATCAGTATCCCCCTGGTCTTCAACAATGAAGCAACTATATGCAATGATTGCTGAGGTGAAAGCACACCTCGAGGAGTTCAAAGTGCTCGGACATTATTGGAGCAGGAATGACTTAATACTTTGTGCAGCAGAAATCCTGAAATGGAGTGTAAACCTAAGAGGAGAGGAGGGCAGTGATGGAAAGCAATTCTTCCGGGACGATTTGGTTGCACCTATGGTGGTGAGTATCTGATAAGCATTAAGACACTACAACATTACTACTTCCTAGTTTTTGTACCAGTACTTTCAAGGACATAAGTGAAGGATATAAGTGTTTAATGTTGTTTTCAATGAATTTTCAAGATGTTGTTTGCCATTTTAACTGCTTGAATTTGCCATTCAGGTAGGTTCAAAGGTCATGGGCATGTCACTGCAAGAGTATCGGGAGCTTTCTTGCCGTTGCATTAATCAGAGAAACTCAACTGCACACTTTGCAAATATTGAGGCTCTTGAGCTTGCTGTTGCTCACTCTGCACATGCCATCAAGCTCTTTCCTGACTTCTGGACTCATCTTCCAGACCAGTGTGGGGTCATTGAGCGGTTCGAAGATTTCAAAAAGGCCTTTCCTCATAATTTCATTTAGAAGGTAAAGATCTTCTTTCAATTGACATAGATTTCATAGACAGTTTAGACTTATCCTCTATTGATTTACAGTTTTTTAGGAGCTCATGTATGGTTTCACTCATCCAGATGTCCAACACTCTTCTCTGATCAGTTTTGTTCCTTCCCAATTTGCAGAGCTGGCTTGATTTGAAAGTGCATGTTTTTGAAGACATGGCATATGGGCATGGGAGTGGAAATCCCTTACATTGAACAACATAATGCTTGGCTGGCCAAATCTTTGGTCATCACTGTTATTCGTTCCTAATTCCATTCTTTCCACTTTTTGACTCTTGATTTCAGTATGCTTAAACCTGCTATTGCTCTTCCTAGAGGAGATTGGTAAGTGTTTCTTTTCTTGTTCAGATAATATTCACCATGTAGAACACTTTGGAATGGCATTCTGCATACATCTTTTGTGGATAGGTCTTGATAGTCCACTTAGTTGTTGCTTTTCTACTTCCCTAATTCACTTCCAACCAAAATCATCATCCTACTAGATTGTTACATAATACCATCATAAGGAACTGTTAATCCAAAAATTGGAGACCAGTGCAATGCTTATGGTAAATGGATTTGAGATTTTGATGTCGCACAACATGTAGGGGTCATTTCTATGAGGCAACTCCTTGACCTCTAGAACCTAATTGAAATGTAATGTTTATGGCAGGGTTGATGATTGCATGCTAGCTCCTCTTCATCTGTGGATACCCTCCCAAAAGACATTCCAATTATCTCAGACAGAAAAAACTCAGCAAAACAAGCAATGGAATTCTGCTTTTGAGAACCAAGAATTGTAACCTTAAGAAGCTTTGCAAAGAATTGCCAAGTTGTGTACAATAGCAACCGCATGTCTTACCTCTTCAATGTCTTCATAAGGTAAGATGACTTGTGAGATTACAACCAGTAGAAAGATAAGCACCATTGTCAAAGGCAAATGCAATGTAACAGTCCAAATAAAGTTTGTTGTGCTATCTGGATGAACACAACAAAATCCTGTCTTAAGGAAGGACAGACCCCAGCAGTAGAAGCAGCTAATCAATGCCTAGTCTGGGGACACTGTAAAGAAGGCAAAAGCTCACTTTCTGACACTGTCAGGAGATACCACTGTCAAACATTGAGCTCAAACTTTTTTTCACATTTCTGAACAATCCCCGAAAGATTGATAAGAAGGATTTGTATTAGTTGACTCCTGACTTTCTTTGTCTGTTGTATATTTCAGGATAGTTGGTATTGGAACTTGTGTTTATGAAGACCTCACCTTCAGCTGCTTTGCAAAGACATTAGAGGGGAAACACATGTGTAAGGCTCACACATATTCCACCCATGGTGCAGAAATGACCATTCTAATGCACACGAGTAGTTGTGCTCCATCACCTGTTGTATGGAGTTATCAAGTTGTCAATAACAATTTATCTAGATGATCTGTTGTTGCACTTGGAAAGAATTGCTCTGAATGTAGCAAGCAATAGAGAATTCAGTACAGAGGCAAGAAAAAGATTGAATTCCATCACCTCGTGCAGTGGCAAATTGAAGATGGTCAGAATTGGCCCCAGCTTTTGATGCACCTCTGTCCCAACAGGCTTTGATCGATCCTGTGACTATCTCTGAAGGAATATATTCAATCCATGTATTCTGATAAGTTTCTCAATTTCACATATTTGCCCATGAGAGTTGTTCCTCATTTGGAGGTTTGATGAACCCTTTAAGTGTTCTCCAGAGTGTGGGGAGGAGACAGTGTGGCTTGTCATTACTGAGACCCTAATGAAGCATTTAGAATAAATAGTTTCTGTTGTTCAAAGCTGAGATTGTAATGAAGCATTTGGAATGCATTGTTTCTATTTTTCAGAAGAAGGACAAACATCAATGCATTTCTACTAT
>Ga0116231_10004544_pt1 | contig 28032 bp, 13 predicted proteins | sample S1TSphgellanicum_2_FD_89695 | JGI IMG/M metagenome (GOLD analysis project Ga0116231, IMG submission 89695) | Host-associated microbial communities from peat moss isolated from Minnesota, USA - S1T2_Fd - Sphagnum magellanicum MG | ecosystem: Host-associated > Plants > Peat moss > Unclassified... | reverse complement strand
TTTTCCAAAAAAGGGTATGGGTACAAAGGCTGTTTGTTTCCCCCCCCCCCCCCAACCCCCCACAATGAAACTTTGTAAGCTTGTTGTTTTGTGCCCTACATGGGTTTGCAACAAAACCTTACAATTCATGTTTTATGTTCCATGTAAAACAAAAAAAACTTTATATGTTTTATAATTTTTGTGGCTAATTGAACATCATAAATTGGGTGGGCAACTTTAAACCAAGATAGTGCATGAACAAACTAAAGGTCATGCCATGTGGATTTATTTTCACAAGCTTTGAGTAACTATATCATTTTATGACCCATTTTTGCTTTGTAATGTCTAGTACATCAATGTAACGATTTTCAAAAAATCATACTTGTAATCAACTAAATAAATATTACATCATTTAAATATGATAACTATTTGCTCAAAATCTAATGTAACATTTATAAATATGAGATTTATTATCTCAAATTTCTTTGGTAAGTCTTTTATTTTGACTCATTAGCTCCAAGCTCTACAATTTTACAAAACAAGTTTCGAGAATCATTTCAAAACCATCACAACTAACATAGGTGACATAAATATGGGTGACAAACATGTGGGTGATAGATTGGCATAAGAGCTTGGTATGTCATGCATGCATTATCTTTATATGGATCAAGATTAGACATTACATATGTGATGAATAAGAGGTGGAACTTGAAGTTTAATGGTGGTTTCAATAAAGCCACATCATGGAAAACAATGAAATAAACAACACAAGAAATTGGAAATTTAAACATTACAATTGCACTTTATTTCAGAGTTTGGAACATGAACTTGAAGCACTCACACAACAAATTTGAAAAAGCAAACACAAATTTGGAAGAGATTGTTTGGAAATTTTCAACATTGTTTAGCAAACTTGACAAAAGTAGAAACAAACAAAACACAAAAATTAAACAAAACAAACTTGCAAAAAACTAAAAAAAAGTAGAGGTTTCAAGTTCACAAAATGGACTTGCAATGTTCAATTCACACAAGCAAAAGTAGATTTTTGAACTATACAACACAATCTCGAAGCAAAATAAAAATTTGAAAAAAAATCAAATGAACATTAAGGTTTGAAGTTCAAATTTAAACACATGCACCTGGAACAAGCTTTTATGCATGAAATTGAAATTGCAACCAAACTTGACAAAAAAGTACATAAACACAATTCATGAGCCTAAAACAAATGCAACCAAGCACAAAATTTCAAACTTCATTCATGATTGAGTGGTTGTTTATGTTCATGGTTGTTTAAAAAAGGATCATAAATATTAAATAAGCTTAACAAATATGGGTCCTTAAACTTGTGACATTAGAATCAAAAGTATCCCATGAATGGATAACATAAATCTTTCCTTCCTTTTCAGTTGTGCCTTGTTGTCCAATTTTTATGGGCATGGTATGCAACACAATTTTATTTCCATCTATAGAGGCATGTTGAAGAAGTTGGAAAAAAAAAACCTTTTTTGTATGCGGGGGCACAATAAACTACTTATTGTGGTGCTCTAATGTAATAATTGAATGTACAATATAAAGACTTGACAATTGTTTTATCAATGTTCATATGGCAAGTTTTGTCATGCCTTGATCATGAGGCTTTTTTTGTCAATAGGAAGTGGGTCCTTGCTTATTATTTAATGAAACATGTACATTAACTAATTTGGTTAGTAATTTGTGGGGTGAACAATGACGAGTAATTGACAAAAAATATCCTTATAGATAAGTATTGATTATCACATCCTTATTGAATTAATAAGGATATTGTCTACCATATTTTGAGTGTTTGTGATAGAAACAATGTTCATCAAAGTGAATGGGTGTTGTGAAGTGAGGTTTTATCTTATATGTTTTTAATGTGAAATTTAGAATTTGGAAAATGTTTTAAGTTTTATTTCAATTTGTATAAGTTGCATGCAACTTTAACTACATGTGTGGTTTGAATTTTAAAACAACAATGGATTGACATGCATATATTAATGATGGTTTTTGGAGTAATGTATTGAGTTTTTAGCAAGTTTGGACTATTGCTAACAAATGTGAAATTGTGAATGTTTGTAACAATTTTCTTATGGTTAAAACTATGCATTACAATTTAAAATCATGTCATCCTTCATGATTTGGTTGGTGTTCCTATTTTTTTTTTTTGATGTCTATCTTCTTATGCAATGTGCTTAATTGTCTTGTTAAACAACTGTGGAATCTTGATCCAAATATCATCAAAGTATTGTTTTGCATCTTAATATTTGTATTAGAGGGTTTTAGATGTAGTTCATAGAAACTCAAAGTCTCTAATCAAGGAAAGAACATGCATATGGTTCACAAGTACCAATTCAAACTCATAATGGTGATTGGGTGATATTGTTGAAACTTGAAATTTGAACCAAAAAAAAGCTTTTAATATATTTTTATAAAATTGTATCCAATTTTACTTTATTCATATTAATGTTTCCCCCCTCCAATTTTGTGATGTTGCCCAAGTGGTGATCATCCATAAAAATATCTGCCCAAATTTGGTGATATTTGAAATATGAAAATTGAAAAATCTTAAGCATTTTTTCATGTTTTAGGTAGTTGGGACGATTTTGGGATTTTTTTTTTTAAAGTTCCTTTTTGGTGAGTTTTTTTCCCAAATATATATATTGTAACATATTTTCCTCCTTTTTTTTGCAAAATAAGAAAAATTCAATGCGAAAAATTATTGGTCCATATGTTATTATAAATAATTACATTAGTTAATTGTATTTGAACAAAAGACAAATGATTGCCATTGGTAATGTGAAGTATTATAATGCCCAAGTACTATGACTTTGGGAGTCCCCGCAATTAATTAATATGAATCACACTATATTCATGTACTATATCTTTTCTGAAGGGGTGGGAGGTTTTTTCTTTTAGGAAGAAAAAAATTAGGAGCCATGCATTAGAAGGGAAACCATGTCCCCAATTGTTCAAATGAAAGGTGGGTGGGGTTACCACCTAATTTATTTCTTTTGACATGCATGAATTCAAAATTCATTCTTAAGTTTTTTAAATTGTTTAGATATCAGTGTAATCATAGGTACTATATTTTTGTTACATATGTGGTTTTCCAAGATTGGTAGCACACCTCATTGGATAGTCATGGAAAGCTTATAACCCATAACCTATGTGTGCATCAATTGTTTTTGTTAATCTCATAAATTGTGCCTTCTTTAGTTACAAAAACAACAATGATAAGCCAATTGCCATTTTTAAATTATTGTACAAACTAGTTATGTTTGATAACATTTGAGTCCGTTAATTATTGGAAATAATTTTGGCACTTCCATGTTTCAAATTTTTTGGTAATTATCATCTTTTTGTTGGTTATCTAGTCCATAATCAATTGTTTGAAGGTGCCTTATAATGCCATTGGTTGGCTACACATGGGTTATAAGTAATAACATGTGTGTGTTAGACCATGCCATTGGTTGGCTACACATGGGTTATAAGTAATAACATGTGTGTGTTAGACCATGCCATTAGTTTACGTCCATAACCCATCCACAAATCCTAGAAATCACTCCATTGGTTCTTGTTAGTAACCTACATGCATGAATAAGGTAGTGGATTGGCTCCAGGTACCATAAACCTTCTCCACCATGACCAACTAAAAGATAATAAATGCATGTTTAATGCTTTCAAACAACCGGTTATGCATAATAATTGGTGCAAGCGGCCTGGTTATTGCATATAATTGATTATATGTGATAACCAAGCCACTTTTGAGCATTACCTAGTCCATAAGTGGTTCATAAAAGTCCAAAAACAATAAAAATGGTTTCACATTTGGTGGCATTGCCTCTACTTGGTGGTAGGGTCTTTAACATTTAGGTAATCATTAAAATAAATGCATTTTTATTTATTTATAATGTACTTATCATCTTGATTCATGATGATTAGCACAAGAATGTGTATCTACACAAAATCGCAATGTTAGGATTTAGTTGTAAAGTTTCCCTAACTTCAAGGATGATGATTTACACATGAAATCATAATTAACATGGTCATATGTAACTTTTGTATAAATGACAGCTTAGTTCTTAAAATAATTGCCCCTAAGATGAAAGTTGAGGGTGGTTATTTTGAAAAGTTCCTACTTTGAAATAGTTCATTGGCATAAATGTGTAGGCAATTTTTTTAAGTTTTTTTAAAACACCCATTAACTATCACTTGCAAAAAAATGAAAAACCAATGTCCATCTTTTTAAAAAAATGTAATGTAAAAGATATTTATAATATTCTAAACAGTCTATTTCATCATAATTGGAGTTGTTGAAGATGTTTATGACAAAAATGAATGCATGAATTTTTTTCAATAGGGGTAGTAGCATGGACCAACACTGGCTAGTTTCTTTGTGGATGTTGGCAAGGGGAGCCACACTGACAAAAATAGAAACAAAGAGGGCCAAGTTAAAAAGATTGGAAAGGAAGGACTAGAGAGTAACAAAGCAATTTTGTCGTTACTTTCCTAAACAATAGTAAGTATTGGTGCCTCCTCCTTCCTTCTTTGGGCAACAAAATTCAACAAAGAATAAGGGGAAATTTTTTAGGTCTTGAACTTTGTAATGTCACCATAAGGTTTGATCACCTTAATCTTGAAAAAATTCCAGGCGAAAGGAAACAATAATTCTAGTTAGTTTTTTAGGAGTGGTAATAATGGTAGTGGCAATAATACATAGCCACTATAGTGGACTAGGGTTTTTCTTAAATGTCTTTGTGTGAGGGTGACAAATTCACTCAAATGGTCTTTATTTTTACTTTTATTTTTATCTCTTTAAAAAAAAATTGCATGACATTATTTGTTTTAAGTCCTACAAGACAGGGGACAAAGAATAAGATTATGATATTTTGGTATTAAGTTGTATAGGTTGTGTTGAACCTTGTATAATAGTGATGATGGTGTCCAAAATTATGGTGTAATTAGGGTTTGGCGTTAGCATAACACCTTAACCAAGGTACCTTAAACAATTTTTTACCTTTTTGCTTTTGACCCATTTGGTTTTCATGTGGTTGGTTCCCTAGATTTAGGATGCCTTGTATAGTAGTAAGTAAAACCTTTTGAAAGTGGTGCTTGTACTCGTAGTAAATCATTTTCCTCATGGGCACCAAATGTCCCATGTCCCCCAATTCATCATGTCTTATCAAACTTCATCGCCCATTTGTTGTTTCACACACCACCATAAACTTTTTTTCCACCCCACCTCCCATGCAAACCACAAACCATGCATTTCCCCCCCTCCCCCCATTATTATAACAAACCATGCAATACCCACTAGTTCCCCCTACTGGACCTTAATTTTTTGTGCAAATACAGGGTCCCAACTTTACATTCTACCAAACCCCCTTGATAATGCACATGCAAGACCTTTTCTTCCTTCCACTATATTAGTGCCTACAAATTGTTCATGATCAGACCCCCCAACCTACCCCCATTTCCACAACACACTTGTAACCTTCATTTAAAGGTTTTTGCCCCACATGTGGGCATCAATTTACCATTCGAAAGTTAGCCCATCATTAACGTTTTTGTCAAGTATCCAATTCATCTAATCCAAACCCTTATGACCATCTCGTTTCAATACCCTCCCTTGTTCCCACCCCGCTTGCATCGGCTTAAACCTGGGCTTCAATGTTGTATGTCTTCGGGTCCTTCCATTTGGGCTTTCATCATCCTCGATTATACAATCACGTCCCTATTGTTTTCTAATGTGATGTAAAAATGGCATTTGATTTTCCATTGGATAAACTGGCACAAGACCCTTATGATGTGGTTGCTTGGCATTTGCTCTTCTTGTTACCCCAATGATGTTCTTATTTTGCCCCCTTGTGGCGGGATAACATGGCACAAGGAAACATGGATCCAATTTAAGCATTTTCTAGTAGGTGACTCAAAAAGCCTACAAGAAAAATTATTTTTATAGGCCCAAGCTTTGGTGGCAAGTTTGAACTCAATGCCTCTTCCCCAACACGATCCTCTAACTCATAAACGCATTTTCCAAAATTTAGTCCTAGGACATGCAAGGGAATACTCTTGAACAACTTGCACTCTAACACCATTTTTTCCTTCATTCATGTCCTTTGACACAACTTTGGTTTTTTGTGTTTTACATCTTCAATCATATGGTTTCTTCCCTTTTTCCTACAATATTATGAACCAAACCAAGACTTTGAGCTTTCATCCAATTCTTTCAAGTTGGCATTCCAAACACATGTCGCATTTATCTGCAAATAACCTTTTTGGGATGGTTTTTCACCTTCGAAACAATTTTCATTTGAAAGATTCTACAAGTGGATTCCCACAATTATTTCAATTTTATTCTCATATTGTGCAAGGTCACATCCCACATCGAATTACACATATCCTTGGAATGGCCCGCCTCTTAACCATGACCAAGCTTTCATGCAGAGTTCATCCCATTATCGTGGGGGAAGTGTTGTATCAACTCATAGGTCGCATTTTATGTCTTCAATATCATGATGTGTAATCCATGACATTAGGTGCACCTTGGACCTTCACCCTGACTGAACTGTTCTTCAGCTAGATGTGGCAAATGTTTTTAATCTAGTGTTAAAAGGATTCATATTTCAAAAACTTCATGTAACAGGTGGGGACATCATACAACGCATCCCCTTTGTTCATGCATTTTACGCATTTGAGTTTCCCTTGTTTTATACTCACCATAATTGTGAAGGCAACATCATGGTCATCCCATCTGCCATGGAAACCTGTCAAGGTGATCCCTTGCGAAGGGCACTATTTGTTTTAGTTCATTTTAAAACTCTAAGTTTAAATCATTTCCCTTCTTGTTTATTTCCATTTATTGTAGATGATAGTCACATCATAAGGCCCCCCCCCCTCAATTATATCATTTGCATGTGAACATTTCCAAACTAAAATTCCACATGATAGGTCTTTCTATTTAATAGGTCAAAAATGTGTAGCATGGTCCCCCTTTAGTCTACTACCTAACTTTGACACCCCATCCATGTTTAACACCCCATCATAAGGAATTAGAGTGTTAAGGGTTCCATTGGGCACCTCATTCTTCACATCATCTTTCATCAAAGAAGTTTTGTTGGAGGATGTTCGACATGTTGATCTTTTCTTTAAAATGGGTGATGTTAAGGTAAGCTTTTGGAGTTATAAATCATTGTTTCATGCAATGGCCATCACATCTATTATGATGCACATTTCCATCTTCCACCTTTGTAAAAAAATTTATGTTTTTTGACTCTTCCTTCCTTTAAATGTTTGGGTGCTTTTTGGGTTCAAGATCCTTTGATAGCCCAAAAGGACTTCTAGCCCATAAACAAACCTTTTTCCCAATTTTGGTGACATTGGCCTTATACCAATAGCCACCCATTGCCCTAATAGCCTATTTAAAGAACTAAGCCCATGTAACTTCCATCATAGTTGTTAGGTTTATGGTCAATCAACATCCCTTCCTTCTTGAAACCTTAACATGAATCAATACCAAACACTTTCCCTTTCCAACAACACTTCAAAGCGACATGCATTTTTCTACCACCCCTAGCACACACGTGTCTTCTTCCTTTTGAACAACTCATCGAACAACAAATGGTTTGACTTGAGGATTCCATCTCAAAACGTTTGCACCAGCCTACCTTTTCCATCATGCTATGTGACATGATATCTGAGACCCATAACGCTTAAATTTTTTCATGTTTCAACCTCAGGGCAAGCATTTGATTTATAGCTTAATTAGCCTTCCCACTCTTTCTATTATCTTCCCAATCTTTCTCCACAACACTCTGAACACGATTTGGACTACCACATCCTTCAATTACAAGTATCTTTCGATGCATGTACACACATCCCATCAATGCTACGAACATCCACCTTTTACGTTGTGCCCATGGCAATGAGTGAATAGGAACTCATGATGCAGTTCGCAACACTTTGTTGCCATTGCACGAAATGCCAACTTCCATGTGGGACAAGAACAAGTACACACACTTCCTTCGACCACATTCCACTTCTTTCGTCGACAAGTTGAAATTGTGTTCACCAAAAATGAAATTCGCACCCTAACCAACGTTGTCATTGCCAACCCCATGGGCGAATTTACTTCGTTGATCTTGTGTAACCCAAGGATTTGTTACCTTTGAAACAACTCAAGCCAAAGACATGAACTATTGCGACTGACACCCCACTAATCAATTCCTCCCTTTAGCAATTGAAGTGTTTGAATGTCTAAACAAACAAGTTGATGTGTTTGTACATGATTTTGCCAATGCCATGTTTGGCTTACCATTTTTAAACATCGTGATAACACCCAAGTACACATTAGATTTCACCTAAATTTTTATGTTACGCAACAATGTTGGTATGAATTGATGAATAATCTCTCATTCTTAATATTTGGGTAATGTGCATTTAACACAAGGTGTGATTGGTGCCTAATATCCAGGGGTGCTCAATATCCAGCGGTGCTCAGCAATGTTACCCTGCAAAAATATGTTTCACATCCAAGTTTAGTTATTTAGTGTTTTGCAACCCAACCCATAAAAGTGAAACTGGGACAACAAATAGGTGGGGGGACTACTAATAGCAACCCACTTGGACCAATCATTATGATGGGCCAATCAGAAACAGTGATAAGTAGTCAGATCGTATTTATTACACTCTTTTCCGCAGGTGCACAGTGTTGCTGCGCCTTTTACGAGCCGCTGCAAAAGTGTATAATTTTGCCGAGCCAAAACTATTGTCCTGAGCCAAACCGGCATTTTTTGACTTTTCTTCATTCAATTTTACTGTGCAGGATCACATATTGAGTAAAATTTTATAATTAGGGAATTTGGAATTTAAGAAATGGAATAAAAGGAAAAAAAACGAAAAGAAAAAAACTGAGATTTAGAATCCCAAGGAATTAAAATTAATATACCGGATTTCAGAACCTGAAATAGAAAATGGAAAATAGAAATCCAAAAGAAAGTACCTAGTACCTACTAGTCATAGATATTTTGTTTTTGTGGGTTTAAAAAAAGGAAGAATGATAAAAATATAATTATATTAGAAATAAAACCGAAAAAAAACACACGAGAAAATCAAGGAAAGGAAGCTTCTTCGAAGGCATGAAATTCTTTAATTAATTAATTAATTGATTGATTGATTAATTAATTCTGGTGCTTCTTTGAGAAGTTTCTAGAAGCTTCCGCAGCTCCCTCTTCGTTGCCGTTGCCCTTCACCCTTCGTGCTCGCATCGCTTTGCTCTTCCCGTCCTCGTATCCGTAGGTGCTTTCCTTCGCAATCGTCTGCAACCCTCACAGGATCGGACACATCTGCATCGATGCGGCTGCGCATGCCGCTGTAGTTCTGAATCCGGCAGGAGCGAAAAGTGCGGAAAGAGACGATCCAACTTCTGGGGTATTGTTTGTTGGTTTTTTTTGGTGGATTTTCGGCCGGTTGTTCGTTGTTGGGGTTTAGATCAGTGGGGGTGGTTGGGGTTTCTGGCTTTTCTTCTGTTGCAATGAACCGTGAATGAGAACAAAAGGAAGAGAGAATAGAAGAGGAAGAAGAAGAAGAGGAAATTGATAAGGGAGTTTGGAGTTGGGGTTGGCGTTTATTCCTTGAGCGCCTGAATGGTTTGTGGAGAGATGGATCTTATGTTTGGTATTGGGGTTTTGAGAGGCGTTTCAATGTGATTACTGGGCTTCACAGCTGTTAGCTTTGCTTGCAGCTGCTGCCTTTTTTGTATGTTTAGAGATGTACATTGTGTTGTAACATTTGTTGTATCATATTTCCGGTGTGAGGGTTTGCGGCGGTGCAAGAAGAAGAAGAAGAAGTGTTGATATGAGTTCTGTTTGTCGCATTTTATGAATTTCTACTCGTTGGTGGAAACACTTGTGTCCGTGAGAGATCGGTAGTTTTGTCACTACAGCTCGTTGTCTATTTGCTGCCAAGAGGACATGGAGCGTCTCTCTGAAGTTCGGGCGTGCGGCTAGAAAATGCGTTGAAGTTGAAGAAGGATTCCGATTCCGGTTTTTCTTGGCGAGATCGGAGGGTTGTAGCATGAGAGATCTTTGGGAGGCGGCAGAAGCAGATTGCGGTTCTGTTTTTGAAGAGAACAAGCTTTCGCATAGTGTATACAGTTGTTGCAACGAGAATGGCGGCTGCAGGGCTTGTGTTGATTCCTGCGGAGCCGGTTACATCTTTTCACGGCGGCCGTATGCCGGCAGTGGTGGAGGACATCCAGATCTATCTTGCAACTCTGGGCTCCAACAACAACAGTGTGATACCGATGAGAGTGCTGAGCTCCGATACAATCGCATCCGTGAAGATGCGCATTCAGGCGTACAAAGGATTCTACAAAAACCAACAAAGACTGGTGTACAGAGGCCGCGAGCTCACTCGGGATGACTGTTTTGTGAAGGACTATGGCGTGTGCAATGGTGAGGTTCTGCACCTCGTCTTGCGCCTGTCGGATCTCCTCGATGTCACTGTCAAGACTGCAGACGGCAGACATTTGTTCAAAGTTGAACGGACAAGAATTCTTCACCTTCTGGTGCGGAAAACTGCCAAGGTTACGTCACGAGCTTTACACAAGGAACTAGAGTTCTCGGTAGATGCAGATGCAGAATGGGTCGAGGAAGATCACGTCTCTGCAGTGCTCCCCCGTGCAACGACCTCCACTTTGTTGGCTCTGGTTTCTTCTGTGATTAGGGTTAACAGGAGTCATCACGTTTTGGACCCTGCTTGCGGGACTCTGTGGTATGGGGTTCCAGAGATTCTGGCAGATTTACTGACCCAAGCAAGAGCCGGTCTCCAAAGTGGACACTCACCCATCCTGTCAGCAGAAGGATCTGGAGGTGCCTATTTTTTGAAGTGCGAGTATGGCCTAAAGAATGTTGCCATCTTTAAGCCAGTTGACGAGGAGCCTCTAGCTGTGAATAATCCACGGGGCTTCTGCAACTCAGCAAGAGGTGAAGGCCTGAAGAAAGGTACCAGGATTGGTGAAGGTGCCTTCAGGGAAGTTGCTGCTTACATTCTGGATCACCCTGCAGAAGGACGACGACGGTTGAATTCAGAAAGGAACTTGCAAGGGTTTGCTGGTGTTCCTCCAACCATGATGGTGCACTGCTCTCACAAAGCCTTCCACTATCCCTTAGAGGAAAGTTGGAACTTTCCCAGGAAACCAAAGCTTGGCTCTTTGCAGCAGTTTGTGCCAGCATTCAGCAACTGTGAAGACATGGGTCCTGCTAACTTCCCTGTACAGGAGGTGCATAAGATTGCAGTCCTTGACATGCGACTTGCTAACACAGATCGGAATGGGAGTAACATCCTGGCTTGTCAAGATACTAACAACTCCATAGTGCTGGTCCCAATTGACCATGGATATTGCCTGCCGGAAAAGGTGAGAAACTGCACACATCAACATCCTGACCAACAGATCAAGCTTGTGTCTGTTATTGGCTTTATGTTGTGAAGATGGACTTGAAGGGATGCATTGCCCATTAGTTACTTGGTGCTGAATGTCTTGGCTTTTCTGCATAATCCAAAATCGTAACATAGCATTTCTGTTTCAAAGCTTAAATGCTGTGTAATGTTCTTCTTCATCTGATGTGGACTGCTGTCTGTGCAGTTTGAAGATTGTACCTTTGAGTGGCTCTACTGGCCTCAAGCACATGTTCCATTCAATGCATCCACTTTGGAATACATTGCATCACTTGATGTGGAGCAGGATATTGCACTCTTGAGGGAACATGGTTGGTCACTACGTTCTGCTTGTGCTCATGTGTTCCGCATCTCAACCATGCTGTTGAAGAAAGGTGCTGCAGCTGGTCTAACACCTTTTGCAGTTGGATCCATGATGTGCCGGAAAACATTTGACAAAAGGTCACCCATCGAGTTAATGCTTGAGGAAGCTGAGGAGAAGATGTTGCCTGGTTCAAATGAGCAATTTTTCATGACTGCTTTGGCTGAAGTCATGGACTCACATATCAAGAAAGCTGAGTAACTGGGGATTGTACTTGTATGTGAATAGGTTGTACAGTGAATAGTTGTATTGATGGTGATGGCAGTAACCCTTTTTTCAAGAACCTTTTTAGCGTTTTCAATACCTCTGCTGTTGATGATTGTCGCATGTGCTTTGGACTCTGGACATTTCTTTGTTTTGCCTCCAGGTTATACATCTCAAGCCATCATCAACAGATTTTGGACAGATCCTTCATTGTTTCTCATATTCCTTCTCACTTTCTAGCTAGTTGTCTAACAAACTAGAACTTGGATTTACCGGGTGGATAGTTGTAAAAAAACTGTTGTGAGACATCAATATATGAAGACTCTTATTATGTAAATTATACTCCGTCAGTGAGTTCTGATTGAAGGCAAGTACCACAGTTCTCTTGGCTACCAATTGATGGACTTCGAAATTGAAAGCAAATGGAATTAGAGGATACATTTGTCTGGTTTCCAGACATGTGCAATTTTGTAAAGGTTTCTCAGCTGTGTGTTCTGATGATTAAATCCTTTATGTTCAAATCTGCTGTGTTAAACATAGTGTATATATATGGTAGTGTTAAATGAAGGAAAGATGTCTATCTTGGCTATGTATATGCAGGTTAAAGTATGGCTAGTTGTCAAAATGTGAGAAATACTGTTGCTGCACATTCTAGAGCTTTTTTTAAACTGTGCAGAACACAAATGATACTTGTTGACTCATTAACTCAGGTGCATGAATTGGAACTTGATGCAAGCAGACCTAATCTATTTGCTATGAGACTTTGGAGTTGAAGCTTCCCTGAAAAGTGTGGGAATCTCGGCAGTTTTGTGATTGTGGGCTGTTTTCAAGATGCCAGAGCTTCACAAAGCCTTTCTATTGAGTTCTTATGTCTATGAACTGTGTTTGTTACCATTTATAAATCGATTTTGCATCCAGATCCATGTTTGATTTTGTCTTCAAGATGACTTCAACTGTGTTCCGAACAAGTGTAGTGTGAGACGCCTACAATTTACCAAGAACAAAGCTGCCAAGTGTTCCATTGCTGCAACAATATCTGTACAAAAGAGACAATTGCCATTGAGGTATGGGAACCCAACATTCTTTTTGTGTTGATTTGAAGTTTACAACAAATGCAACAATTCACTTTTGAACAGTGCAGATACAAACATAAAATATGCAAGTTCTTTGTCAATTTTGTGTCTCTTTGAAGAGTTGAAGGGTACTAAATATTGCATCCTCCATTTTTTCCTCAGATGAAAACATTTTTTGGATGGGTGCAGGTGAGAACATGAAAGAAAATAAGAAGAACACGGAAGCCTTATATGGCATTTAGAGACACTATAACATAAAGCAATTGTTACCCTAATTTGTAATGCTTTCTAAAACAATATGATCTTACTTGCAAACTTGCAAGAATAGTTCATTTGTGACATATTGGTGACCTTTACGAAAAAAATCATGTTCAAAACATGTTCCTTGAAAAATTCTCTTCCAACCCTAGAGGTTCACATTTCACAACAAACTTGGAGAGCACTTGTCATTGTGTTCAAATTTGAACCCTCATCTTTTAACATATGCTTATTATAATCATTACAATAATTATTTTTAACTCCATTATAATTTTTCCAAATTTTTTTAATTCAGATTTTAATTTATAAATTACAGATTGTGAATAATTATGTTCAATTAGAAAATAATTATGAAATTACTATAATTAATTATTATCTGAAATAATTATAATTATTTTAAAGTAATGTAACATTAATTACAGTAATTGATTTATTTTATTGTAAGAATATAAATTATATGATATAAAAACTTATGTTGTAACAATAACTATTTGGTGTAACTTATAATTAATAAATATAATCATTTATAATTATTCATAAAAGTGATATATTATGAACAAGTAGTTTCGAGAAATAAATATTTTAGTTTATTAGAAGTACTTTTTTTCTTTCAAATTTGTGATCTCAAAATTTTGGCAATTTTTTTGGTGTTTATATTTTTCCTTGATTTTTTCCATTTTTTCCATTTTTTCCAACAAAAATTGCAAAGTGAGGAAAATTCAAAACCAAAAAAAAAATGTTGGTGGGGGGGGGGAGGATTAATCCAACTATTTAATGCCAAAATTTCACCAAACTATGTTGTTTTTATTTATATAAAGGAAATGAAGGTAAAATATATTCTTACACCATTAAAATAATATTAATATTGTTTGATTTTTTTTTCAAAGTTGTGTAATTAATCATTTATCTTAATGTATGATTCATGTTGTTAAACAAATATGGTATTGAGATATAATGGCTATATTGACTTTTTATTTTATTTTATTTTTGTTTCGTGGCCAAATTTTGCCAATTTAAAGGGGCAACAATATCAATATAAAAAAAATCAACTCTATCAATTTAAAAATATATATCATCAATTTTTTACAACAAATTAAGGTAGGTAACCATAATGTTGAAGGATTTAAACAAGTTTCTAATTCCACAACTTGTCTATAAACAAATGTGGTTAAATCTTCTTATAGATGATTGCCATTTTAACAACATTGCAAAAATAAATAAAACCTTTAAACGTAATCATATTGGAAAAATAAAAAATTTGAAATTCTTCAAAAAATGGACATATTTTACATAATGGAAATAACATTGTTAAAGATGAATGAATGTATATTTGAATTCACATTGAGTTTATATAGATTGTAGGTCAATTGAAACAAAAAGACATTTTTTAATTTATTCATGTGACATGTTATTTTAAGTTTTTAAAAAGCTTTTATATTTAATATTCTATATGTACACATTATTGAATAAGCTTCAAGATTGTGTTTTCATTTGTAATATTTGAGTAAATTTTGAAAAAAAAAAGTATGTTAATATTTGAATTTTTTAAACAATTCCATGCCAAACATAATAAAAAATAAAATCTTCTTTGTTAATAAGGTTTTGAAGTGGTTTGGTGATTAAAACCTTGGTGTGCTTCCATGAGGTCTTGAATTCAAACCTTGATGAATGTGTACATCAATGTATCATGTATAAATGTAATATATGAACTTGTGTATAATGGTGGATGGCATCAAAAAAAAATTGTTGAAAATTTTATTTAAAATTTTTATTTTTTTCATGTCACATAATTTTTTCACAAAATGTCGTGAAAGAAATTAAATCCATGACTCCACGATTTGAGAAAAAGAAATTATATGATAATGTGGTTATTTACTCCACTTCATATTAAATTGGGACCATATATATCCATGTCATAATTTTAAAATTAAAAAATATTTAATGAAACATGTGATGATTGAACATGACTAAAAAATATTTCACTAAAAAATCTTAATAAACTAGTTTTTTTTTACCAAAACCATACAAGTTGCATATTAATCAATTTTGCTTCATTGCACTAAAAATCTAATAAAATTGAATAGTTAAAAAAGATAAGATTTCTTCTTGTGTAAAGTCCATTTCAAAAATATAGGTTATAAAGTATTCACGGCGAGGCATGCTAATCATTTTCATCCCTTTGAGGATTTCAACAAGTCATTCGATAATGTTTGAACCAATCTTCATTACTAGTAGACCAAGAAGGGAATACCATATGGGTGGTACAAATGGTTCTTTTGAGCATCGCATATTATTGTATACCAAAAGGAAGAAGACATCAGCATAAAACATCTTGAAATTGCACCTATGGGCTTGAAACTATAACAAATATACAATTTTTTATTCATTGATTCTTAAGGTTTTGTTTTGTCTCTACCTTTTAATGTTTACAATTGTTTTTGTCAAAAGTGATGACATTCCTATGTCTGCAACATATTTTAGATTGTTACAAAGTGTCACAAAATTGGCATATATTTGATAGGACAATCTAATATGGTAATACTTTTGGCCATGTTTTAAATTTTGAAGAGTTCATGTGCACTAGAACATGGGATTAGTTGAATTTGCTACAAGATTTGCAAGAAGTTCTTTGATAACATTTTGTCAATGAATGATGAAAGGTAATAGGTTTCAAGTGCTGCATTGGAAATCATCAATACAGTGGGCAATGCCATCCAATTTCACTAGGTCCTTCCCAAATTAGCACATTGATTACATAAGTTGTGTGTAGATTGTGATGTTTGTGTAGCTTTTAATGATGACAACCCATTTTTTCACAAGTCTAATGTTTTTAACTAATGTTCATCTACTTGGGTATACAACATTCAGAAGTCATAAAACATCTACTAGTCACCCTTGTGTGTTTTTTGGCCATTTTTTATATCAATTATAAATATTAGAAGGTTATAATACATAATGTTTGGGTCTTACCATCCATGCACAAAGATATCCAATGTGGCCTTGAAAAGAGAATGATTGTACAATCATGGTTATATTTATAATTTTCTTTGATATTTTTACAATTCAAAGGTATTTAGTTTGGAAGGTATCAAAATCTATACCCATTTATAAATGTGAAACTTGCTAAATTTTTATACATCCATTCAAAAAATTGTGATGAGTGAAAAATGTAACTTGTGGGTAATGAATTTAACCCATTTCAAGTGAATGATTCAATTCATGTGTAAATGTTGATAATTTAACAAATGTGAAAATTTTCATTAAGTCGTTCAAGTATAAATGTTAGGCACTAAGTTGTTATGTGTGTTTCAATTTATACAATTAAATGCACTATGCAACATTTGAATAATAATTTCAATAAGTTTAAAGTGAATGATTCAACTCATGTGAAAATGTTGATAATTCAAAAAATATGAAAAAAATTACTAAACCATTCAAATATAATAACAAAACATTGAATTGCATGTGTTTCAATATATTTTAATAAGTGCAAGATGCAACTTGTGAGTAATAATTTTAACATATTGAACGTGAATGGTTTAAGTCATGTACACATGTTGATAATTGAAGAGATGTGGAAAAAAATCATTATTTTATTCCAATATAAGAGTGAGGTCTTAAATTGTTACATGTGTTTTAATAAATTATGGTAAGTCTAAAATGCAACTCATGAATAATGATTTGAACATGTTAAAATTTGATGGTTCAATTCAAGTACCATGTTGATAATTAAAGAAATGTAAAACAAATCACTAATCTATTATAATGCATTATGTAAATAAAATAAAAAGTTACCTCAATTTTCACATGATCAATTATACCCATAAGTGAATAACATTGTGAATGTAACAATTATGAATAAAATTGACCATTAATCAATGCAACAAGTCATTTCCAAACTTAAGATGGTCAAATGTAGTTGAAACGTAATCAAATTGGACAGTAGTCACAATGTGTGGGGGTGGAAAAATACATGATTTTTTTTCATGTCACAAACTGGTTACAAAACACAGCAAATCAAAAATTGAATATGGTTTTTAAGAACCCGAAATGGCTAATTGTCAAGGTCTGTTTGGGGAATTATGCATGAAATAATGAATACCTCATTAATAGGTCTCAATAATGTTGACTTGCATCAATGAATCCATCGATAGTTTCAAAATGGGCAACTTTCACATTTCATTCATCAATGCAAAAATCTACAAACTTGGCACAATCTGGAGGAGACGTTATTAAATATGTAGACGTTCATTGCATAGTAGATGACCACCTTCTTTTCCAAAAGAGGTTGCTTAAACTCCTCGCATTGGGTTGTCTTCATAAACACCATTGAAAGAGTTTGTCGACCATGCCAAGAAGAAAGATTCTTGATAAATTTGCCAACCTTCCAAGTTTTTAATCTCACTTTCTAAGTTTTTGATCTCATCTTCCAAGCATGCATACATCTTTGAAAAACAACTATGTGTGACTAAAGATCTTCACCACCATTAGTAGCCATATATGGGTCCACACAAGGCAAAAGTGTGTAATGAAATTCATTGAACTCAAAGCTTATGACATAGGTTCCTTGAAAGCTACAAAATCTTTGATCTTGAAATCATGCACATTACAATGATTTACTCATAAAAACAACTTGGAATGACAAGAGTAAAACAAATATGGTGCATCATATATGAGTGACGCTAAAAAAAATTAAAATCTATCACATCATTTGTGAATGATGCCAAAGAAAATATATATATTGGCACATCATGTGTGAGTGATGCTAAGAAAAAATAAAAAACAACACAAACATACAAAGAGACGCACATGCAAAAGATGTAGGAAAAAAAGAGAGAGATTGAAGGTGCTCGTTTAACAACAAGTGTAAAAAAATGGTGTTTTATTATTAAAAGTGCACTAATCAAAAAAATTTACCATGAATTTTTTCTTCATGTGTTAATTATGTGGCCATTTACTTGAGGTGTACGTTAAGTATGTTGCACTCGCCTCAATTTCTTTTTGTGTGAAACTTCAAATATTTTTGTTGCAAATTCAATATCACCAAAAATTGAAAAAAAAATCATTTAAATTTTATTATGAAAAAAACCAAACTTCTATACATAGTTGAATTACTTACCCAAAATTTGAAGGATATCAATTTTTTTAGAGGATTTTTTGATCATTATATTTTTGCATGGTGAAATATTTGAGTTTCCATAATTCTTCTTTTGCCTTAAAATATATTTTTTGTGTAATTGATAAGGCCATAGTGTGACACACGCCTTGTTAGGCAATGGAATTTTTGTTTTGGTTGTATGAGAAGTTTTGGAATATGTAGGTGCATTCTTTTGGGGGCTTTTAGGCTTGGGTTTGCCCACCCAAATAAACTTGACAAATAAAAAGGCCTTTAAATAACTAAAAAAGATAGATTTTTTTTTTTTTTCCTTTTACAAGTTGAGGGCATAATTATTGTTTTTGAACTTATGGTTAATAACTTATTCGATGTTCACTTACCAAAATGCCATCATGAAATGCAAATAAAGATCTAGGGAAACATTTATCACCTACTTACTTTTAATATTTTTTAAGGCATTATATTTCTAGTGATATTTATAGCAAACATAAGGTTTTTGGGTTGCAACATAAGGTCATTATTATTGGAAAGGTTTCTTTCTTTTAAAAATTCATACTTTAGAATCTAAAAGATGGTAAGTGATTTAGTAAATTTTTATTTCATGTTCCATCTGTAGTGATTTAAAATTAAAAGCCTATAATAATGGTTATATTTATTTAAACATAATATTAAAGCATTATCAATTTTCAACACTTCCACCTCCCACAAATGTGTTTTTTGACAAATTTAACAATTTGGCCAAAGTGGCAATCATGTGTAGGAAAATGAAAAAAATGGCAATTATCATTAATAGAAATTAGTGAAATGTGACTTAAACTAAACATAAAACGCAAATCTTGAATTATCTTTTTATGTTTTTTGGCTACTTACTAGAAAACCAAACATAACAAATAAACAATTTTGGCCACAAAAACCTTTAAAATTTTAATCTTTTTTGCACTTTTGGCTACATATATACCTTTCAAATAAAATAAAATAAAATATTTTGAAAATTAAAATTAAAATTTTTATTTTTATTTTATTTTATTTTTTATGGATCTTAGTTTGATGTAAAATGACCTTCCCAATTTTGTAATGTCTTCAAAATTTGAAATTTTCTTTAGGAAAAAGCAAGGAACATTTTTTTCCCATAAGGACCTTCCACTTTCGTAACATTCCTAGATTGTGAAAGTTTTTTATGTAGGCTAAGGAACATTTTTTAGGTTCTTTCAGGGTTTGAGACCTTGGGGGAGAGGGTGAACCCAAAAAATGTTCCTTACTCATAGTTGCCCATGCAACTTGAGGTCATGTACAATGATGAAAACTTCAAAAAATCAACTTTTTGTGTATAGGATAGGTTTTTAATGTAGATCCTTCTAATGATTTTGGTCCCTCCCCTTGGCCTATTGGTTGTGGGACAAGTGTCCAAATTCTTGAAAGGGGTTTACACTTAGACCCTTCACCTAGATAAAGAAACTATTGTGCACTCCCATATCCCAACACTCTTGACAAAACGCCATATTTTTTTCTTGATTTTTTAAAATAACAGTTTTTAAAAGTAGGATCGATGCTTACAAACTATAAGGCCATGTTGGTTAGTTAGCATGATATTAGGATTTTGTAAGTGTCCTAAACAAGGTTACAATGATGATGAAACCTTGCCAAACTTTATTAAATGAAAACATGCAACAAAGGGGGAGAAAAAGGAACAAGAGGAAAGGACCCAAGTCTTGGAACATAAACAAAACCCAAAAAAAAGGGCAAACCACCAAGAGGAAGGGGAACAAATCATATTCCCAATCCTCCCCCACTCACAAGAAACATCAAAAGGTTATGCTCGAAAAACTTGACAAAGATACACATTATTGTGGGAGTTTTTTAAATGTGTGTATTTGATAATATAAATGTTTCTTACTATGTTGAAATGCCCATTTGTGACCAATGATACACCTTCATTAAACAACAATTTAAAGGTGAACTTAATTTTGTTTTTTAAACCACAAAAATGGTAGTTCTCCGTCTTTGATGTGGCATGTAAATGAAAATTCCTTGTTATGTAACAACCTTGGAGGAGAGGATCCTTAGTGCTATTTGAAGGCGTTTTATCAAGTGCAATTTTTTTGGCTAGACAATTTCATGTAAGATCCCTAGTCAAGTGGGATTACAATGTAAGAACCCTAGATGTATGGAAATTACCATAGTACCTTATTTGGTTTGGCATCATGATGTTTAATAAATAAAAATTTGTCATGAACATTCGACATTCTGAGTATTTTTTTTTTTACAATTACCTATTTCTTTTATTTTCTTGAAATTGTATGTGTAATTAAACATATATGTTTGCATAAGTAGGTCTTGCAATCTAATACAATTATTATTTTCGTCCTTTCTTTGATGTTTTGTTGTATTTTCCAAAGTTTAGGCATAAGAAGTGAAGTATTTTTGAAAACTTTCAACATTACAAAAAGTAATTAATTAATGCCTAATCAACCTAGGTACTATGATAATCATAAACATTGTGTTTATACCTCAATTGTTAACATCAAGGGAAGTCTTCTAGTCAAGGCATTTCACCTTCAGATCCAAGGCCAAACATAAGTACAAAAGACAACAATAAGTTCAACCATCAAAAGTGATAGTTCAATGTTGCAAATGAGGAAGGAGTTTGTAGGGTTAGAATTGAAGAGGTAGTAAACCTGACATTACTAATATTTTTGAGGAAGATTGTATTGTTTGCAATGTAATTGGCACTTGTCACCTAAATACTTTTCAAGACCAAGATTGAAAATAGGGGGACTTCCCATAACACAAACATAAAAACCATCTTGCCTTCTACAAAATAACATACAAATGACATTTTTCATTATCCCACTGTTGTTTCAAGGTCATGCCAACGTACAATTATGATTGGGGTACACAAAAGGAATGTCTCACCCCAAAATTACTTTCAAAACACTACTTTGAATCACTATTATATTTTTGAAATGATTTATTTGGTTTTTTTTTTTTCATTATATACTCACATACTTTTTGATTAAAATGGTGGTGATTTTATATGATTTGGATGATTAAAACATGTTCTTAAATGTCCTGAAACTCATGTTTTCATGATTCATCATAGATGGTTCAAGAATTGTGTCCCATTATGTAGTTGTATTGAAAAAGATTCAACGAGACTAGCAATTTGATTAAACATGTGAAACATGTAATGAAGGAACAAAATATAATTACAACTAATGAATTTATTGAATTGTATAGTGAGCTAGTGGTTGTCCACCTTCCTATCATTGAAAAACAAAGGTATGTTTATATCCTTTACATGTTTGGGATTATCTTTATTAAAAAATAGACATGTGCACATATTAGAAATTTTTTTCTTTCTCCATCATTATTTTTCTCAAGTTGTTGATTAAGAGGTATGTGTTTAACCATGATATTCAGAGTTTCTTGACTGTTGTTCCCACATGTGTATTTTTCAATGTTTTATTTGTGAAATTTATCATTTGACTTATGTGGGAGCCATGAATAGACACAAGAATTTGGGAATCGCTAGTAAAATTTTGCATGATATCCAATATCTTTACTGGGATGGTTGATGTATTAGCAAATGTTTCTTATAATTAAGAAAGGTGGTTTGTGCAATATTGGTTGCTAAATATGGGAAGGAATTTGTGGCAACAATTATAAAAATGTGACCTAATTGTGGGGTGAGCCAAAATGTAAGCACATTCACACCATTTGTTCAATTGATTTGAATCTTCATTATAACATTTATTAATTGAAAGCCTAAAAATACATATCCCCCTTTCATTGTTTAGCATGTTTTGCTTGAACCTTACTTTTGGATTCAGGACATAGAACAAATGGGTGTCATGGTTCTTGTTGTGGTACCTCAATCATGAATGCATTTGCCAAACATTTTCATTTTGATAGAACCCAATTATTTGCATTGACAAACTCCAACAATTTGTGTTTTTTTAACAAGTATGTCAACTCCTAGATTTTTCTCAAACTTGTGTACCTATGTAGCATAAGCTCAAGTTCACCAACAAAAATATCTAGTTTTTATTTAAGTTCCTAGAAAAATCATAATTTAATTAAAATAATTAATGTTATGACCATAACTACATGGATTTTACAAATTATAATAATAAATTAATTATTCAAGTATTGTAATTCTAACTTACAAATAAATTAAGTAATTACAATGATTTTATGGCATTATAAAATTATTAATAATATAGAATTTTATGTTTTTATATTAACAATTTACTGTAAATAAGTAAATAATGAATAATACATAAAATTATTTTAATGTATCTTTGTTTTTAAATACAATAATTACAATAACTTTGCTCATTATTTTAAAATTATTATAAAATTCTGAAATAAAATCTTAACTATAAGACATAATTTCTCAATTAGGATACAAAATCTAATTATTGTTATTAAAACATAAGTGTTGTAAATACAATAGTTATTTTTTATGATTGGGAATTATCATTTTAATAAATGTGAAATTTCTATGTTGTAGTATTATTTATTCATTTTATATAAGCAGTAATAAATAATAAGTAAAATATTTTATTATAATTATTTTAAATTTGCAGTAAAATTATTCTACAATTCTATGATGTAATAAAAATTATATATTGTAAGTACATAATTAAATATTATAGTATGCTAAAATGTAATTTTTACAATTATAAAAATTAAATTAATTCATCTAATTATAGTGGCAATATTTTATTTTTTAAATATTAAAAATTAAAATTATGAACAATTACGCTGAATTATAAACTATGTGTGTATTATAATTAATGTATAAATAATATATTATTATTATTATTATTATTATTATTTTATAATAATTATATAATAATCACAATAATTTTATTGTTATTAAAAATAGGAAATATTTAGTATAATAGTCTATGTTGGAATATTTTAAAATATTTTAAATTTTAAATAATTTAATGTAATGAAATTAATATAATTACAATAATCCTATCAATGACTTTAATTACAATAAAAATATTATGAATATTAAGTTTACTCATAAATCAAATAATTATTATAATTGATGTATATAAACATATGTTGACTGTGGCTAAACACCACTTTGCTTGTGACTAATGGGACTTTAGATGGTTATTCTTGGATGGTAAATCCAACTCATATATAAATGTAAAGCAATTTAGTCACATATTAATCATGAACTAATCATAGGTGACTTGGTTGATTTTAGCATGATATCACACTAATCACAAAGGGCAAAACTTTTGTTGCAAAAACCAAATAGTCACATGTAGTTGTAAATGCATTGGTCACATATTGGGCCTTTTCTTCTAGTGCAAACATATCATGGAGCATTAGTTTTTGGTGGAATTAGATGGTTCCCCATAATAAAGCAAACATCATAATTTTGATGGATTTTTGGAATGGTTTGAATATAAAATTTCAAATGTAGTTACAAACTTATTGCAATGTGAAGTCATTTATCCATAAACCCAAATCTAAACTTAAAAATTTAGGCTTCAAAAATTTGAAGAAAACACTAAAACTTTTCACCCAAATTGGAAACCGTGGTGTTTTATGGGTTCCAAGCATGACAAATGTGCTCCCATTGTCGGGTGGAAATAATCAAGGTGGTTATGGTGTGGTGCAAATGCAAATTGAAAGGTTTTATCACATCCCAAGTACCATTAAATTAGCATGGAAGACTCTCAAGACAGATGATAAGCAGGCATTACAAGAAATCCATGGTTTAATTTATTGAAAAACTAGATAAAACACTAGTCATTTTGACATTTGGTCAATTTCACCACTTAGTCGTATTGGACAAGTCAATTTGAACATGTCCAACTTGATTAGTGGTTTCTTTTATTGACCATAATATGGTCTTTACTTATAATAACATTTGAATTTCAATTTTTTAATAAGTAAGTAAATAATAATGTTGTGTGTGTAAATGGTTTAGGACTTATATTTTGTGTTAATGTAAATGTAAAAATATTCATATTTGTATAGTTTCACGCGGTTCGATAAAATTATATATATATATATATATAATATGATTTTACATGGCTATGTAAAACAATGTAAATATATAATAATTTAAAAAATGAATTTTATTTGAGGAGAGGAAATTTCATCATGTTTTTGAATATAAGTCAACTAAATGGCCCATTGCAATAAAAACCATCAAATATACACCCACAACTAATTCATATGACTTTGCAAGAAGGTCTGATCATTAAAAATATATAATAAAATTACCTATAAAGTAATGAAAACAACATTAAAGCCCTAAGTTTGATCATAAGTAGAGTGATTCAAAAAAATAAAAATATTAGCATTCAAGGGTGGGGGGACCTTAATTTTTGCGGTGAACTAAATTTCATTCTATTTTTCCTTTTTCTATAACGCCTCCATTGTTGGTGCATATATTTTCATTGCTCTTACTTATAAAGTTACTATAATTATTCTTGAACCTTGTGCATGAAATGATAGTTTTCAATATTCATTCCCACATTTAATATATTTTCCTTACTTTACAAATACCCTTGAAAGAAGGGTTTAGGCGAAAGGAGGCCCTAAAACAAGGTGTTTTTACAAATAATTTTAGTATTTACACTTACATTTACACATTCCAAAACATTTACATGAGGTCGTGTGAGTCTATTTGATAAATATTTACACTAGCCTCGTGTAAATGTAAATGTAAAAACCTATATATACACTACAACACAATAAATGTAAATGTAAAAAATTTGGATGTGTAAATCTAAATTATTTACACTTACACGCACAACACTGATAAATAGGTACCTAATTGATAAGTACACATGCCTACCTACCTATGTTTTTAAATGTGCATACCTACTTATGTAAAATATAGATAGGTATGTAGATAAATAGTGGGTAGGTAAATAATAAGTAGGTAAGTAGGCAAGTAGATAGATAAATAACTATGTAGGTAAATAAATAGGTAGATAGTTAAATGTTAAATCTATAGATAGATTGATAGATATATAGGTAAATAAGTAGGTAGGTAGGTAGATAAATAGGTAATTTTGGTATAAGTAGGTAGATAGTAGGTTGGTAAAATGTAATCAAATAGATAATATGTAAGTAGGTAGGAAAGATGTAGGTAGGTATATGTTACACAACTAGTTAGGTAGGTAACCTAATAGGCATAACAAATAGTCTAACTAATTAAATTAATATGGCCAATTTGATTGAACATGGCTAGTTAGTATGGCCGATTTGACTAATCCATGGGCATTTTGATGGACCATTTAAAAAATTTGTCCCTCTTGATTAAATGTATGATTTAAAACTTTGTCAAACTAGTCATTTTAGTAAAAATAACCAACAAAAAAAATCATGTGTCTTTTATGTTTCATGTTTTTAGTTAAAAGGAACATCTTTTTGGTCAATATAAACATTTTTATCAAGTTGAACCTTTTGAAAAGCCATGATTTGTTATAGTGAGGAATTGTGTAGGTAACATTTGATGGAAGTTTTGCCTTGTTCATGCGAACATCCAGGTGTCATCAAATTCTTCATCATCCACGCATAGACCATGGAGGCTTACCTATTGTGGTGGAATGGGGGCACTTTTCGAAAATGTTAAATTACAACATGAAGTATTCCCTCATTATGGATAATCAAATTTTGTTACAATGAAAGGGGCTGAATATGAAAAGGCAAACATGATTTGTTGCCTTTAAGTAAAATTGTGTGAAGTTAGCATGGGCATTCATAAACACTATGAATGTAGTACAAAATTTTGGAATTTTACACAACCACTTGTCCAAGAATAACATTATGTTACATTTTTTGCTAGACAAACTAAATGTTATGTACATAGGCATTTAAAATTAAAGTGAAGTTAAGCACTTGCAAGAGGTGACACCATCATTATATGGGTTTGCCAAGGAATAAGATGCCACCAATGCAAGGAAAGTATGTTGGCGGGTGATCCTAGAATTGTTTTTTGTTTACAATGAAATAAAAATTATAAATTCCCCTCCATAAATGGTTAAGCAACACCAAACAATTTTGAGGTTTAAACCATATTAGGTGGGCAAGCCAATAAATGTTATATGGGGTGAAGATTGGGATGCAAAATATTTTGTGGACAATTTAACCAAGATGTCATTTGGGAAAATGATCCATGACATGTATGAATCAAATATAGAGGCATGAAGAACTGTTCAACATATCGTGTGCACATTAATGGGGCATCCATACAATTGGACTTCACTTGACGAATGTTATCAAAGGTAACCATAAATAAATTGTAATTGTTGCATATGAAATTTGTTGTAATTTGCGTGATCATTCAAAAATGACATGTTTGGACTTGCGAATTTTATAAAACCCAATTTTGTCAAGGCATCATGTTATCATGTGGAATCGTATTTGAATCATGTGAATTTATCTTTTTTACACATTTGAAATTTTTGGATCTATGTTTTATAACGATGATATTTTTCTTGTAAACCTAAGATACAATGATCATTTAAAATCTTATAAAAATATTACCTATTTGTCACTTATATTTTTGAATTATGGATTATTGGACTTTCCATTGATAATGTGCATCAATAAATGTTTTCATATAATTGATAGACATCAAATAATGAAAAGAATCAGTAAAAATTCATTTGAAACATTTTTTTAAAAGCAAATATAAGCCATTCATTCATTTGTTTTGATTTGCATTTTTTTTTTCAATTGTGGGGACTTATATTGTACCCAAATTACATTATACATTTTTTTTGTTGAATTTTTTTTTGAAAATGATTAAAAAAAAATCTCCAATAGTTTTGGACCTTTTTTTTTTTTGAAACATTAAAAAAACACTAGATGAAAACACTTGAACAACCCTTATTGTCCATCACCAAAAGGGCCATTGTCCGATGACTAATCACATTGGCAACTAAAAAGAATGGTGACCCAAAATGATTGTTGTTGATGGAAAAATTAGCGATTAAAAAATTCAACAATAAAAAATGTGGTGACCAAAAAATTAGGGATTGAAAACGTGGCAATCAAAAGTTGGTGACCAAAAATGTGAAAGTTGGCAACCGAAAATGTGTGGTGATTGAAGTTTTGGTGATAAAAAATTTAGCAAATAAATTCTTATGGCGACTAAAAGACAATTTAGTTGTCACAACGTTTATGACAATCGAAATGGGTCCAATTTTGATTGTTTATAAGCCTGCCCTAGGTAACCCATGATGGCCTATGACCTAGGTTGACCCTATATTGACATGACGCAAGGTTATGTCTACGTCTAGATACATCCATTGTGTCATGATAAATGCATAGATGCAATGACAACCTTGTTTCACAATGTACATCAACATTTTCTACCTTTGGTTTGTTGCATCAATCATGTGATACTCCCCACCCATTAATGTCCACTCCCGCCCCCCCACCCCCCCCCCCCCCCCCCCCCCCTTCCCTCCCCCCCCCCCCACCCGCCCCCCCCCCCCCACCCCCCCCATCCCCCCCCTACCCCCAAAAAAAAAATAAAAACAGTAAAAAAAATAAAAAAAATAAAAATTTTAATA
>Ga0116231_10004543_pt1 | contig 28034 bp, 18 predicted proteins | sample S1TSphgellanicum_2_FD_89695 | JGI IMG/M metagenome (GOLD analysis project Ga0116231, IMG submission 89695) | Host-associated microbial communities from peat moss isolated from Minnesota, USA - S1T2_Fd - Sphagnum magellanicum MG | ecosystem: Host-associated > Plants > Peat moss > Unclassified... | reverse complement strand
TTTTTTATTATTTATATATATATATATATATATATATATATATATATATATATATATATATATATATATATATGTTAATATTTAATAGTAAAAATAAAATTAATTCAATTATTATTGTAGGTAGTTGGTAGCCAAGGTTAAATATTTTATTATTATTATTATTCATATTATTACTTCACTCATTAAAGCTATTTATGAACTATTATAATAAATATCTTATATTTTTAATAAGTATATTTTTCCTTCAAAAATAATTTCTGTATTTGTATAATAATTTATTAAAATTTCATTCTAACTAATACAGTAATTATTATAAAATAATAAAATAATAAAACTGAAAATAAAAATGATATATAAGTAATTGATTATAATCATTGAATAATTAATAAATATTGATTATAAATTTGAAATATAAAAAATTAAAACTGTATATTAATATTTCATAGCAATTATTATATTGATCTAATAATACTTCATAATTGATTAATAATAATAATAATAATAATAATAATAATAATGTAATTTGTAACTAGCCTAGGTTAGCTATTTATTATTATTATTATATATTATGATGTCATTTGTTAGAGCTATAATGATTTATTATAATTATTTTTTCAGTTTTAATAGATAAAAATTAATTCTTAATAAATACATTAGCCATTTGAAAATAATTAAATAATAACATAATAATATATTAAAATTTAAATAATTACTCCAATAATTATTTAATTATTTTTCCTATCCTTCTAATATTATCATCATCATCATCATCATCACTATGTAATAATATATTACTATTTTAAAAAATTAATAAAAGATAATATTGAAATTTAGTTTTTTATCACATGTAATTAAAAATAATAATAATAATGTTAGTTTTAATCATTTAAAGAAGTATAATAAAATGTTTTGGATAAACTTGTAATATGGGCACAATATATTTATAAACTTTTACATCTTTGATGATAGATTCAATTGATGTCCATTTTTATTCGATGTTGTTATCATAATAATGATTTTTTTGTTTTTTGTTAGTGTTCCAATTTTAAAATTTTGAAAAATTATCCATATAAATAGTTTTTTCACAATATGAATTGTTGGTGGTTTAAAAATGCCATTAACTCCATTGATAAAACCATTAGATGTTGCATAGTTACCAACATATATTTTTTATATGAATTATAAAATGTAAACTTGTAGTTTTACTCAAATTATTTGAGAGTTTGTAAAATGGCAGCCATGATTGATGGTTGATGTCCATTGCTTTGAAAATAAATGTGGGACTTAATGTGTTGGTGAACACATTTTCATTGTGTTTTTGCATAAGTTTATTTTTATAAAACAAATTTAAAAATGAAATTATGAGGTAGTTGTTGATTATAAATTGAATTTGTTAAATTGAATATCCTTTATATTTTCTATTGTAGTATAAATTTTGTTCAAAGTTTGTATAGAAACCATATCAAACTGTCACATAATTTTATTTAATTTATATCATTGGACATATGTTTGTAAAAACTTTGGTGCATGTGCTTTGGTGCATGTGCATTAACATTATCTTTAATATTTTGAAAGATCCAACTATCTTTCACAAGGTGTGTTTGATAGAAATCACCTATTATGATAACATCAACACCACCAACGAATTTGTTTTGAAATGTGTTTTATGGACCTTAACCTATTATTTAAAACATTAGACATTTTAACACTAATAAGTGATATTTCATCTATCAAAACAAGTTATAATTGTTTATATTAACATGTAAGCCTATTTATTGAAGTTAATGATAAATTTAGTAAATTAGATAAGGATTGTTGGATATGTATGTTCAATGTTGAATGTATTATTAAACCATCAATATTAAAGGCAATTTTACCCATTGATGCCATAAGTAAAGCCTTGGTTTTTGTTAAATCAAAAGATAGGTTTTTGTTGTATAATTGTAATAATCCTTGAATTATGAATTTTAATGTAAATTTTTTATTAATTCCAACACCCCTTATCAAAAATAAACATATTGGTGTATCAAATATAATTTTTTTCTATGCATAACATCATCAAATATTAATATTTTTTCTTCATTTGATTGTTTAAGCAAACTACGATATTCAAATTTTTCCATCATCATGGAATATGTTGATTTTGTGAAATTTTCATCTTCTAAAAATTATAACTTTTGGTTTGATCCATTACGTGATTGAATAACAAAATCAAATCATAAATTATAATGTTCAATATTTATTGTGTTTGTTATAAGAATTGTAGGATGTGGATCATATATTTCATTATTTATATTATCAATCCAAATGTTATTTGAATGTAATATTGGGTTTTTATCTTGAATCTATTGAATCATCCATTCTTTTTCTATATTTGGATATGGTGTTTGGGAGTTGAAAATAAATTTAATCTTAAAATTATCATCATGCTAGGTTCCCATAATTCCAAATTGTGAGTTTTTTGAATTTTGAAATGGTGAATATAATAAAACTTATTTTTTTGACCAATTTTCAATATTTTATATTTATTATAATTTACAAACCTAATAATATTGGGTTTGCAACATTTGAAATCTTTTTTTTTGATGTTATAAAAATAACTAAACTTTGTTAATGATAACGATTCATATTGATTAAGATTATTAATATATTTGTTTATGATCGATAAACACATTATATTAGTTGAATTTGGTTCCAATTCATTTAATGCAACTTGTGATTTTAACATAAAAGCACATTCTTCAAAAGGAAAAGTGTTTGTGAATTGAAATGTTTGGGATGAATGATATATATAATGGTAAAGAAAACATAAAGTAAGTAGCAAGTTGAACAACCATTTGTTGGGCATTAAAAAAAGAATTACCTAACTTTTGAATTTTTATATTTGGATTTATATTATTTACAATGCATTTTTTAAATGATAGAATATAGTTATGATGTTATTGATTTATTTATTATTGCCATATTTGATGTGCAATATGTTGTAGTTACATATGTGTCCCGCTCTTCTTCCTTGGAGAGTTTTTGAATACATTGAATATTTTTATTTACAGATCAAAAATGAATAGCACATTATTAAATGCATTAGTTTTTATGTTTTTAAGAGTTTATTTTTTTAAAATGTGTAACTTTGTTAATTTACTTTTCAAATTATTTATATATATATATATATATCATCAAGGTTTTAAAAAATTATATAATTAAAAAATGATATATCTTTATTTTCTATAAAACAATTCAAAGATTGAAATATTTTGTTTACTTGTGTATGGAGGTATTATTGTGAAAATGGATAATTCCCAATTATTTGAAGAGGTTTTAAAGTTTTTGTTTCACACAGAGGAAGCAATGGGTAATGAAATTTACAAACAACATGGTTTTATTTTCTTATATGTACATGTGTGTTAATGTTGTTATATATTTTGCAATGGGTTTAGTAAAAATGATACGTCACAAAAACATATACATGTTTACAAACTATTCAATTTTTTCATTTGTGTGCATTCCATAAAAGTCATGGTCATGTTCATTCCCACAATTTCAAATTCAATGATGAAAAAAATTCAGAAATATACCAAAATAAAGGAATGATATTTTGTGATAAGTTTGTGGAAACAAGATGTTCTATGATCATAATATCTTGCACATGTGATAGGGTTGATTCATATCAATTCTACTATATGAACACATTGGAAGTCTTTTATTTTATTTGGGAAGATTTAATTTTGAAGCATGTAATGTATGTAAAACTTTAATGAAAGCATCCCATAATCTTTTAGTAGATGTAAAAGTGATAAAGAACATTGGAGGACCAAATTGTTGAATCATTGCAAATAATTTTTTTTGTAACCTTTCAAAATAATCAAGTGAATTTTAAACCTTCCAACATTACAAAAAAATGTCATTTTATGACTAGTCCTATATGACCACAAGTGCATAAGTGACTAAAATGGCATAAATGACAGGTTTGAATCAATTACAAATGGCATAAACGACTAGTATAATTAATAAGCACTAGTCATAAAATGACATTTTTGGTGTATTACAAGACATAATAACCTAGGTATGACTTGAAAATATTATCTAAATTTGGTTTATCTCGAACAAATGATAAGCTTTTATAGTTCTATCACATAGTTTTCCTTTTCATATTCGCACCCGACCAAAACCTATGACTTTTTGGATGGAAACTTTAGTAGTTTAAAAAAAAACAGTTAGAAATATTTGTTGAAAAATCCCTATATTTATGAATTAATTCCCATTGAACCATTTGTTGTGAAAAACCTTCAAAAAATTATTGAGGTTGCCCATAGAACAATGTTGAAAAATTTAACTCCTCTAAATGTTTAACTTTAAATAATCTTAAAAGGTGAAAGTTTTGAATTGGGGCAACAAAATATGTAGTTGTATATTCATAATCCATTATTTTTGGAACATTTAAAAAATTATGTATCATTAAGTTTGTTGGTGTATAATGCATTTTTTCATTATCGAAATCAAAGTTATCAAATCTTGCATTATTATAAGTAGGAATTTGAAAATTTGAATTTATATGCAAAACAAACAAACTTTCCAATAAGTGATGAATGGTGACATTCAATTTTTTGTATAATGGTGTTTCAATTAAATTTTGTAAAGTGACCGTCACTATATTTCGACAAACATTTCCTTACATATAAGGTGATTTGTATTCAAGATGTCACCTAACACACCTATTGTTACACCATCATTTGATAAATGTGGTAGTATTGCTTTAGTTTAATCCACATTTGCAAGGACATTCATAACATTACCATGCATATTATATTGCATGTACCCTTGCAGTTTATGAATTTGAGCAAAAGCAAAATGTGGTGAAATAGGACATTTTTCTAATTGTGTTAATTTTTGGATTGATGAACTAAATTTATTTCTAGAAATTTCATTCGATATTTGATATAAAGGTGGGTTATTTTCACTAATATTATGTAAACAACTTGTGTATATGTATGATGTTGAACTAGGTTTTATTTGAATTTCAAAATATATAAAAAATTGCCTTAACAATTTATCTGAATTTTTTAAAAATTATTATAAAAAAAACCTTTCATAACAAAAACATGGAATTATGGAAACATCTTAATTTTTTATTATAAATCTCAATGTATATTGAATTATGTGTATTTTCCTTTATATTAACATTATGTTTTATTTTATTCAATTGAACATCATGTTGCACAAAAAGTTGTGGGAATTGATTATTTAATTTCTTCTAGAATGCACTGAACATATGGTGATTGAACTTTGTTATTTATGGAAGATTCTTGTGATTTTTTTGTATATATATTTCATGTGATTCATAATTAATGATTTAATTCTTTTAATATTTGAAAGCATGTTAATGAATTTAGATGTTTTTACATAATAAGTTAGATTTGGACAAACCTTTAATAATTCAAAAATATTGTTGTCATAAAAAGCTTAACTTTATATATATATATATATATATATATATATATATATAGTTACATTAGGTTCAACAATTAGATGGGAATGTTTCATTTGAATTTTAGGAGTTTTTAAAATTCTAGTAAGGGAAGTTGAGGTGAATGTATTAAATAAAATCTTCTTGATAGGAATACTTGTGTTGTTTTTTTAAAAACTAAAACTATTGAATATGATTTTTAGTTTTTTAAATATAATATTTATATTACAAGAAATGTTGAACAATAAAACAACATATCTCCAATGGTGAATCCCAATTATCTTTCAAAATGTCCATTAATGTACAATCAAAATTTTCATTTTAATAGAAATGTGTAGCTAATTACAAAAATTGTATAGGAGATTGTTGCACCATTGATTTCAAAAGAGATGATAAATCATTTAAATCTATGGGATCATTAATTTAAAAAGTAGGTAAAAACCTAAATAGACCATTAACATATTAAATTGGTTCAAAATGTTGAAAATTATACATTATATGTAAGGGGATAGATTGAAGTCCATTCCACAATGAAACATAATGTGTTTTGACATTATATTCCAAACATAAATTGGCTTTTGTAAAAATTAACTATCCAAAATATTGTAGTGAAATCTTCCCACAAACCTCCCATATTAACATTTAATCCCATTTTTGTCACATATTGATGTTCATATGTGACCATGCATTAATGCAAATCAAACAAAAAACTTGGATTTAGTTCTTGAAGACGACATTGTTAGGATTTTTTTATGTTCAATAATAAACATTAATTTAAATGTGCTATGTTATTTTGCTTCAATTAAAGATATGATAAATGATTATTCAATAAATAAGATATAGAATCAAAAAGACAATTACTTATTTCATATTTATAAGTGAAATTAGATGAAGGTCATAGGAATGCAATACATGTTCAAATGATGAATCAGCAAGATTTAATAAATATGTTTCCATTATTATGAGTTTCCATTTAATGGATATCTATATAAACAAAAAGATGGTTCCCACATAAACACATTCAAAAAAGATAAAATCAATTATTCATGCAAGATTACATTTTAATTTAATTTTGGAAAATTATTTACATTGAAAAAATATTTATATTGGAAAATTGCTTAGATGGAAAAAAAATTTAAATTGAAAAATCACTAGCATTGAAAATTTTAATTAAAAAACAATTGCATCAAAAATTTGCTTGCATTAAAAAACTTCTTTCATTGAAAAATTGCTTACATTGAAAAATTACTTGCATTGAAAACATTGCATATATTGAAAATAATTTGCATTAAATAATTATTTATATTGAAAAACTACTTGCATTAAAAAATTGTTTTCATTAAAAAAATGTTTACATTGAAAATTTGCTTCACATACAAAAATGTATATTTAAAATCATTTTGAAAATTTGATGCAAATTGATGTTTGAGAACTTTTCTTTTTCTCTAGAAAATGAAAATGATTGTATAATAAAAGCTATTTAAACCAAAATTTTGATATAGGGAGTTTTTACATATATAAAATACTCATATACTAAAGGTAACTATAGAAATGTCATATAAAAACTATTAAGAACTTTAATGTCTAAGAAGAGTTTTGTTTAGAAATTGACTTTGATTCATCAAAATCAAACTTGTTTTTCACACTATGTTGGACATTATCATTAAGAATAATTGTTAAAGGAGTAATTAAACCATCGCCCTTCAAATTGGTTTCCACTTTTGGAATAAATTATTAGATGTTTTCTTGAAAACCAACAAGGGTAGATGTGGGTGATAATCAAAATTTACCATGAATGCAAATTGAAATGAAGAATTGAACTTGTTATGGATGAGGCAAATCCAAGAATTCAGATTTTGTCATATGCACAATTGCTTCAAGCCATTTGCTTTCAATAGGTAATAACATAGGTTCATCATTGATTACAATGGAACCATGAAGAAATCTTAATTTTTGAATTGTTGATTTTGAATGATAAGCATTACAATGAACATCACCCATTGGAGAAATGATGGCATCCACTACATGAAAATTTCCACATAGTTTTCAAAATGGAGGCACAACAAGGTTAACTATGGACAACACCATGGTCACTTAAAAAAATGGACAATATGTTAAAACAAAAAGATAAATGAAAATGAACATAACCAAATAGAAAATGTGGAAAAAAAGGTACATTAACCAAGAAAGAAATAAAACCATGCACACACATACACATAATATGTGAACAAAAAGAATGAAATGCATAGAAAATGCATAATAAAAGATGTTATGAAAAATGTAATAATTTAAAGAATTAATGTTTTAAAAAAGACAAAGAATAAGATTAAAAACTAATAATAACATAAAAAAGAACAAAAAGAAAAGGTCATTCTTGGCACCAAAAATAAAACAGTGTACCCCCTTCTTTCAAACCATATATCTCTTTCATTTCTTATTCATTTTGAGTGATTTAAAAAACTATGGGTGTGCAATTTAAACCTATAAAAATGGTCCCTGAAGTGCAAAAACATTAGACCAATGTACATACATTTTAAGCTATAAAACAAAAACTATTTTTTTGTGCTTAATTTTACATTCCATAAATCATATCTTGCTCATTTAAAAACCAATTCTAATGATTTTTGTGACATTAAATGCGTTAAGAAAGGAGCTAAAAAATGTTTTCAATGTTCAAAGGCCATGGACCAATTTGAAAAAAATTATTTAACTTTATTTATAAATAAACACATTCCAAACATTTTATCCCATATTCTTTACCCAAAGAGGAATTCCAAAAAATTATATAAAGAAATATTTCTCAATCTTAGTAACAACATCATATTCTATGTCTAGTATGTAATGGAACATGAATTTTTGTTCTTTAAACAATTCTAGTAAAAATCATCAAGTAGTGTAGTTTTATTTTCTATAGGCCATTCTAGTAAAAAAACATATGTCACCACTCGATTCTCCCCTCCTCAAGGAAAGAATAATCAAATGGTTCCTTTTGCTTTTTCTTTACATTAAAATCATGCGGCCACTCAATTGTCCTTTTTTGAAAAAGAAGAGTTTTTTCCATGAGAAAAGGACAATTGGGTGGCCATTTGATTCTCTTTAGTTCTTAGTCCCCAAAAAATAAATTGAAATATTTTTACATAAAGGAAAATTAGGTGTCATTTAATTTTCATGTTCTTTAACAAATAGGAGAATCAGGCGGCCATCCAATTTTCATGTTCTTTTAGGAAAAGGAGAATTAGATGGTAACTTGGATTTTATGTTCTTTTAGGAAAAGGAAAATCGAGCAACCATCATATTTTCTTAACTACCCAAAAAAAACTTGAATTTTTGTTTATTGAAGAAAATTGCATAGCCACCTGATTATCATGTTCTTTTAAGAAGAGGATAATTGAACATTCGATTTTCTTGATTGCTTGGGCCAAGAAAAAAACTTGAATTTTTTTTGGTAAAAAATAATTTGGCATGATGTTTGATTCTCATGTTCCTTTAGGAAAAAAAGAATTAAACAACCAACCAATTTTCTTTGATGTTCAAAAACAAAACTTTGAAAATTTATTTTTCATAACATTATTTTTATATTTTCCATTATCTTTTCTAATATAGTTGATTATGAGATGAAGATTTGGTTCTATTTGATGTTTTTTTAGTAAATTCATAAATTAAAAAAAATAATGCAAAATATAGGAAAATAATTTACTTCTTTTAATGCAAGTTGAACACTTGATAATTTGTTGTGTAACTAAAGAATGCAAGCTTGAATAACAACAATGTTGTCAACAACCTTTGTTAAAATTGTGCAATATTGTGCCCCCAAATATTATCTCCTTTTGATGTTGTTGTCACATTCTTAATTAAAACCATAACATATTGGCCTCCATTGTATGCCTCAAGAAGTTGTTCATATTCTATTTTGAAATTGTTACTAAGAGATCAATATCTTTGTTAAATTCACCTTATCCATATACAATCAACGATTTTTTTCATTTTTGTTATCCTCTATTCCCCTTACATTAATTACAATGACAACAATGGTAATAGACCTTTCACTCCAAATATAACTTTTGAATTTTTTAATCAAATCCATGTGAAAAAACATGGGAATTAACTTGGGTTAGAATGCAAGAATTGATGACACAATGGTTGTTGATTCAATTGTAACATGACAACATGCATGTCACCTTTTTCAAAACTCTTTTTGGATTTTGATTCAATGCTAAAATTTTCCACCCTCATGAACATGCATTTTTGTAAATGTTACTCATGCATTTTTATATGAGGTGATTTCATCCTCAAAGTGATTGTGATTAAAGCTGCTCTATCCAACAAATCAGAATGCAAATATGCATAATTTGGATTTTCCATGCTTTTATTTGCAATTCAATCAAAGGTGCCATACCTATTGAACACCTTTGTTTCAAATGTAACATTTCTAATTCCAAAATCCAAATCATCCATCACAACAATTAATTTAGCTTCTTTCATTGGAATAACAATCATTGTGCCAAAAAAAAAAAAAACTTATCAAGATGAATTTGACAACAAATAAATGAAGTAGCATTTGACAAAATTAATAGTTGCAAAAACACACACTTGATAAAACATACACTTGCAAAAACACACACTTGTAAAGGAAACCAAAAAAAACAAATGATGAAGTTTAAACCAAACACACTATTCTTACTATGAAAAAAGAAAGACAACACCATACAATGTTATATTTATATGGGACAAAAGACTTAACTTAAACCCTAAACCTATCCTTAAACCTTTTTGTACTTTGTATCGATTTTAAGTAATTTTGACTATAGTAGATTTCAACTTAACAATAAAAGATCATATCCATGGTTTGGTAGTTAAATTATGGTTTAATAATGAACAAGACATCAATACCCTTGACATTTTATGAATTTTAATTATGCACCTCATGCTTACACTCGAACCTTAAATATTTCAATTTGGATTTGAAAAATAACACATAAATGTTAAATTTTTCTTCACTATTTAATCATTATTTTCATTTTCACTCAAATATATATATGGTAAACATCAACTTTCTTATCGTGTACATAAAAAAATTAGTCACACAAAAAAGTCAAAATTGATTTTCAGACCCCTATACCTGCACAAAAGGTGTTCCCACAATGCCTCTTTAGGACATAGCCAATAAGCATTTAGCCAATAGAAGGCGCATCCCTTCATAATTCCAGTAGCTTATCCTCCACCATTAGCCATGAAACAAGTAACACACACATCCATTTAGTTTCCCAAAGTCACCAAAACCAAATACTTTCCAAAGTCTTTTCCTTTCTATCATCATGCCTTTGCGATGATTGGACCGCCTCAACAACGTCCATCGATCACAGTCAGTGAAAAGCAGCACACAGTTTTCTTTATCTTCTCAAGAACACAAGAACTCTATCACTTTGTTGTAGAATCCCTAACACTAATTCCATTGTTTGATAATTTTTCATCCATCCTCATTTTGCTCTACAACTAGATCAACACGAATCTCAGCAGCAAACATTCTATGCGAACCATATGTACACTTAGCAATCAGTGGTGATTTTCATTTATGCATTAGTGCTAATCTCTGTTGAGATAAGCACAGGTTTGACACCCACTATTGAGGCGGTGGTGTGCTCGAGGTGGATTGCCTGAGCTGTGTACTGCTGGTAGTTTTATGACGTTAAGTACCTGAACTAGTACGGAATGGAGACAAGGAGCTTCCTCCTGAAACTGCAACAGAGAGAAGAACATCAGAAAAGGTGTAGTGGTGAGTTGTGCAAGGAGGACGGAAGGCATCAAGCGGTCATGAGTAGCTTGAAGGAGAGATAAACTGGTAGTGGATTCAGCTGGTACTTAACAGGGATGATGATGTTTTGCTGTGAGCTTCTCAGTGCATAGAACAGAGGAGAGGAAGGTCAATTCTGGTAGTCAAACCATGTGGTTGTGTGTTGCAAGGGTTCCATGGATGCCACAAGAACATTAATGGTGTGCAGGATCCATGGACACAAGCATTGTGTGATAAAGAATTGACTGAAAATGAAATAGTGTATTACTTCATGGGAGTATCTATGTTTTGAGTTGCAGTGTGCATGATTTGGGCTGTGGACATTTCTTTGAGGAAGTATGGTTGTACAAAGAAATGGGCCCCTGTTTTAATTTCCTTCCTTCTGCCACACATTTGAGGGCACAAAGCTGAAAACACATTTGGATTTTTGTGAGAGTTGAGTGATGTTGGCCACAGGGTGAACCAGCAACTACAATGGTACCTTCACCATCTTGAGTAAGGCCTCTTATAGAGCTAATAATTGACAGAGGAAATGTTAAATTTGAACTTAGAGACTCTAAATTAGTCTAATGAAAGGATATTCATTATTTTTACACATAATCCAAAAAAATTTAGGGTTTTTAGTTTTTTACCATGGTACCAGTATAGAGGTATGCTGGTTCAGCAAGCAGCAGTGATATCCTGCTGCAAATTCCAGTGGTGAATAATTGGAACTGGTATATGGGGGGTTTTTTGGAGTCCTTCACATCCACCATCCATGGACCATTCCAAAGACAATTTCAAAAATAACTACCTCATTTTCAAGATTAATTATTTAAAATTTAAAAAAAAAACTGCTTCCTTTTTTAATGAACTTTCTTAAAAACATCTCCCACATTTCTTAATCAATATCTTCACTTTATAAGTATCTCACTCTTTTCCCTTATCCATCAACATGGATATGAAAAAAAAAAATTAACATGTGTCTTTTCATGTCCATGAAATATATATTAATTTAAATTAAATTAGACATTGACATAAATAATGATGAATTATTGAAAACCATATAATAACATAAGAAAAAATAAAATAGTTGATCGGCACTGGTAGTGTGCAGCAACAAGGAGCTCAAATTGTATAAGGGGAGAGAGTGAAATTACTCCAGCTGAAGCAACCCCTATGAAGATATTGTCAATTCTCTTCGCCAAAATTGGGTGGCAAAAGCTGCTCAGGCGCAATAAAGAAACTTTAAAGCAGCTGGAGTAGGTCAGACATAATGCTCTAACCACCTATGATTTAGATTTTTCACCTGAGGTCTAAATTGTTCCGTGTACACTGTATTGTTAAATCAATCAGATCATATTATTTATCTATCCCCTTCTGTGAACAGCGTAACAGTTAGTGTGCTTTAAACTCTAACCATTTGAAGAGTAAAATGAAACAAGAAAGGCAAAAATGAAACAAAAAAGCCCCTATTATCTTCTTGTGTGAATTCAGTTTAATAGTTACACAAGTCTAAATAGGCCTAAGATCCCTCCTACTCCTCCTGCTTTGTACACATTATTAACTTTATGATAAGGTTGATATCTTACATTATGTTGGGTAATAAAAGGTTTGTAGCCTAGGAGGGGGTTTGAAACTATGAGGATTAATTTTTTATTAATCTTTTTTAGCACATAGGTAGACTATCAAACATATTTCAAAACAAAACTTGCAATATTCATCATTCACATGATTTCCAACATGAAACTTTACATTTTTTTGGGATAGGATCATTGATATGTTTAAAGTCGAATCTTTCTGTGAGAACTACCACCCGAAAGAGTTCATCACATGTGCTTAAAGATTCTCTTTTATGAGGATCATTCATCAAAAGACTATAAAGTTTTCACAATTGTATTCACAATCATCTCCACATTTTATTTTCTCAAGGCTTTTCATTCACATATGATGTTTTTACAAGTCTTGATCCAACTAACAAAATGAAATTATTGAATGCAAATTACAAGTCAAAAGTTCCAATCTCTACCCCTTATATACTTGAAGAAAAAAAGTGAATGAATAGTTAATCACATTCATTTACATCTATTCCCCATGTATCAAATCAATTATCAAGTGTCACTTACAACTTTCCATCCTTCTATGGATAGGTTTTATATTATTAAAAATCTAAAATTTGATCAAGTCTACATATTTAACCTCTCATTATTATCAACTCAAAATAGTTATCTAAATTATTCATAATCAACCCTTATGCCCCTAGTCAAAAGATTCTCCTTCTAGGGCCCATGAGATTCATTATTTTATTTTCTAATTTTATCCATATTATTATCCCAACACTAATATTATTATTTATAATTACTAATAGTTATTTTGTTGTTACAGGTCCATGGGGTGGGGACGCTCTGAGGCTTTACCCTACACAAACATTCAGATGCCATTACTCCGGCATGTAATTCCTTGCATACTTATGACCATGCACCCACAAAATTAGAATGAGAACCAATGGACTTGACTGAAATGAGTTGTGGTGACTGAAAATTCTGAAAAATTCATCAGTTATGCAACAATGGGTTCTGACGCCCAGCGCACAAGGACTCTGGAAGAAGAAACAAAATGAGAACCTTGGGCATACAATTAATTTAGAATGCAAATATCAGTTTTCTTATACCAATTTGGCAGATACATAGATATAGGGGAAAACTTCTTTCCAGGACCCTCACTTTTGTTGAGAGTTTGTTGAGGGCTCAAGTAGAAGCCTTCCCCGGTGTAGCACTGTTCTTCATTTTTCATTTTAATATGACATATCTATTGAGGGACTCGTTGAACTTAGCAGGGTTTTAAGAAGATGCCTTCCCCAGCTTAACTCTGTTTTTCTTTTAAATATGACATGTCTTCTAAGGGACTGGATAAACTAGCACCCACATCATAATGTAAAAGCCCATTTTATTAGGTTCTTTTTAAAACGATAAATACCCTGTCCTAGATTAATTCAGGATTTCTAAGTCTAATCTGACAATGCTTGGGCTGAATATACCCACTAAGAGGCCTCGCTCAATAAGCTGGAAGTCACAGGGTGGGTGCTTCTTCATGTGGCCATCTTCTAAGGAGCCTCAGAAGGTTCTTAAGATAACAAGGGATTGTTTTGAAAATGATCATCCATAGTATAGTTATATAGTGTTCCCTGAGGTTGAACCATCCTTTTCACTACTTGGCCGGCATATATTTGGCTTCCTAGACATGCTGTCTGGGAAGCAGACAACATCTAGTAAGACCTACATCTTTGCTGCCTGAATGTCGTACATATATGCCTGGGAGGCTAGAGCAACATATATATTGTTACCTGATCTCTGCATAAATATGTATATAGGGCTTGTCCAACAAAAGCATAGAACTAGTAAACTCTCCTTGCCAATGCATGTATCTATGCCCTTTACATAAGGTGTTACAATTAGACAATGTTTACCATATGTCCACATCATGACCAAAAGACAATATGTGCAGGTACTTAAAATGCTATTGGGGGCAACATGGGGTATACAAAATGAACATATTGGTTGCCTTACGAACTATATACATGTGGAGATAGAAGAAAAAAGGTTGTTTACCTACAAATGATCGGGACTCAACAAGAATTGTGAAAAATGAATGGCAAATATTCAAAACAATATTTCATACAGAAATTGGAAAACAACATCGCAATAGAAAGGGACTAGTCATCAAACAACAAATGGCTCAACATTTTCAAAACTAATCTTTTCCAAAATGCATTGTTGTTCACAAACAACAAGTAGCATTTGACATATGTAAGGCCGATGTGTGATGCAACAATTAAATTCAAATTCAAATAAAGTGAAAATTGTCACAAGTAGCTATAATGATTTGGAGGAGAATGGAAGATAAACTATCTTAATGGGCATGAAAAACATCAACTTGAAAAGATTGCCGCAACATTTTTCAATTTTCAATCAAAGAAAGATTGGCACAACTACCAATGACGATTTGGAGGAGACTAGAAGATAGACCAGCAACATGGTTTCAAAACTGTCATAGCACCTCCAACTCAAGCAAATGGCATCAAAATTCTTGATATGGGCATTCATTGCAAGATGATTTGCAACAAAACTCTAAGCTACAAACAACAATACATGAAACATTAAAAAATATGTAGAACTTGTTCATACATTAAATAAGTAATAATAAAAATTGAAAACAAAATCAAAGCTTTTCAAACAAAACACAAAAAGGTTAGTGTATTATCCTCATTCATGCTTGCAATGCTAGACTTGAGAACTTCAACTACATGATAATGTAAGAAGACAAATAAGAGCATGAAGTACAATAGCAAAATGAGAAGCAAAGTAGGTTAGTGTAGCATCCTTGTCCATGGTTAATGGTGCTAAATTTGGAAACTTCAATCAAGCATGTGACTTTGGGTTTAGACATACAAGAACAAAAGGTAAGGGTGTGAGACTCAAAGGGTAAAAACAATTGAATAACATAACATCACAATAGAAAATATAAAAATGGCCTAAGAAGTGGAAATGTCTTGCACTAGAATTAATGGCTAGGATGCCCACAATCTAATGACTGTCAATTACAACAAATGGATTAAAAGTTTAGTGATGTTAACTAGGATTACCTAGACTTGTTGAAATGCCCAACTAGGATGCACAATATTGATGGTGAAAATCAAATCAAAATTTGAAGCATTTAGGACAAGATCTAATAGCTCTAAATTCACTAATTGGTAGCTAGATTAACAATGTAAATAATTCAAGACCTCTTTCTAAAACAAACTTGATTGGATGGTTATGTACTAATTAGGTTAAATCCAATAAATATGATATCATAATATCTAGCGACTTCAAATCAAAGTGTTTGAATGAAACATTTTAAAATGAAGATTGTGGATGTAAAGTACATGTGAGTGAAAACATGTACATGTGATGGTATAATGGCTTTGATAGATAGGATTGAAAACATCAACTCAAAAGCATTAAAAGTTTTTTTTATTGAATATAATGGTGGTGATCTTGTTGATCTACATTATAATCAGCAATCCAAATCAATTTAATGTATTCTGGTCATCCAATAACTCACAATTAATGAATGATGTGCACCATGTCTTTGATCCAATAATGAGATCAATAATTGACATGTAATTATGCATGTGATTTCAAATGTCCACATCTTTATGTGCATGGATATTGATGGAGCATATGAGGAAATTGATGATTGGATTTACCTATGATTGATTATCAAGATTAAACAACCTAAAGGCCTATATGTTGCCCAATCTTGCACCCCTTTTGATTGTCACTTGGCCAGCTCACCCCCACTCTACAAATATCTTTTAAATCCTCCAAATTTGGTTCAAATTAAGACTCAAAGTTAAAACTTGGTTAGAAACCTAACTAGGATACATACCTACTTACTAAATGTACCTAGTGAAGAAACTTAAGCTACCTACCCATCTGCCTACTTAGCTTGCCTACTTAAATACATGTACCGAGGCCACTTATCTACCCATCTAGGCTACCTAGCCACTTGCCTACTGTAGCTATTTACCCACCTAAATTAGCTACCTACCCAACTATCTAGGGTACCAACCTTTTAACCTAGACATACTCACTTAGGTTACCTATCTATTTAAGCTATCTACTATCCACCTTCATCTTAAAAATATTAACATTTTAAGTTCTAACAATTTCTCTTGGTAGATGTTTCATGAAGCTATGCTGATAGCTGTCATTATTAGCTCAACTATAATTTAGTTTTAAGATCTTATATATCATATGGGATGGATAGTTTTTGGTGGGCAAGTGGTGAAATCAATTAATTTTAGGCTATGGAGCCATTTCAACACTTGAAATTAGAATTTTTAAGGTTGGGCACATGGGGTTCTCAAATATTTGAACTGAATTTTTTATATATGTTTTTTGTCCATCATTTTTCTATCATTATAGCCTTTTGGTAAGATATCTCAAGATTACCATTCAAGATAATCTTAAATTTGGACTAAATTTTGTCTTCATTGTTTTTTAGTTATGAAGATTCCTTTTTCCTCTTACTAAAATTTAGGCAACATCAACCAGATTTCACATTTTCATTGGTTCAATTTGAAACTTGTAGAATATTCAAGTATACGAATTACAAACTTCCAATAAAATTTCTGAAAATTCTCTTCATCTAGAATCTTTTAATTAATTCTGCCAAATCTGACAAGAAAATATGGTGTATAAGCCTATACACCAAGCAATTTGGGGTTTTTACCATAGTCTGAGAGTAGAGCTGATTCACCGAACGCAAACTAACTGAATATTTTCTTTTCCATAGATCCAACTACAATGGAGTCCATTTGTAGTTTTGTTTATCATGTTCTTGACTTTGTAGTTACCATCCAAGTGAACAAAACAAAACAAAATCTAGAACTATCAGATTACCCTGCTTCTTTTCTGGCGATCAACAGCTTGCAGCTTGGATGGGCTTGAATTCCATCCAAGCTACTATGGCTGTCAGGCTCCAAAGTGAAAGAGTAACGTCCACTAAATCCATCTATGTTAACCCATATCCAATGATTTCTCATATGGGATCTGCTTGCTCCCCCTCATAGTAAGAAAGGGTCGGACTTCAAAGTGGTAGAGAGTCAAGACATAGGAGTTTTGGCGACTTCAAAAAGCGGAGAAGCAATAAGAACTTCATGAGTTGATTGCTTTTGCCGAGGAGATTGGTAAGTAATGTAAAGCAGGTGTCAGAGAATTTTAAGTGATGGAAAAGCATGAGACCCCTCCTGAGGTACTGCACTGATTGCCTTTTGTCACCTGCTCATGCAACAACAAATTGTGTTGCATCTCTTATCATTTCACATTGATCTTGCTGCACAGCTCAATTTTCCTAAAGCAAAATAGTTGCGAGCAGGAGAAAGCCACATGTCTACTCAACAAGGGCACTCACGCATGTGGACGGGATTATAATGAGGAAGTGCGAGTGTCTCTAATTTACAACTTTACACAACTTTATCCCCCCTATTGAACAACCCATTGTTGACAAATATAATCATATTGCAGACCATGCTTTTCACGTTGTTGCGGACTCTCCTCCTTTGTCCGAAGTGCAGCTTCAGGATCCGGCTGTAAATCTCTTCTGCATTTGCCGGCTTCCATGGAGGATTGAAGGCCCACAGCCCGAGGATCTGATTTGTTTGTTCGTATATATGCCTACAAAATTCATGATGGGACATGGACTAATGAATGTTTGGGAGACAATGTGGGGTGCTTTTGGAGGCAGGGAATATATTGACGCAACCAGGTCATAACTTAGTATGAGCTGTCTTCATATAAAAATGTCAGGCAAGCTTTAGTGAGGTAGCTTATATAAAGAGGGCTATTCCAAAGTTATCCAGGTCCTGGACACAAGCTACAGTACAGCACAGTTCAAAAGACCCCACAACCTGATCAGCACGGAGCTGGCCATAATTTGTATTTCTCCAATGTGCTGTGGACCTGGAATTTGCATGAGTATGTTTCATTTGTGGGGCTCATTGAGAAATTGAAAGGCTTAATAAGTACCCCCAGCTTATAATGGGGGTATTAGCCCAGGCCAAAAATGGTGACAAACAGTTTCGGAAATAAAAATTTCGTGCAGCCAGTGGGAAGGCTCAGCATACACTCAAAGTGCCTTGATTTTTTTGTTTAAGTTTTGGGTGGGGGGGTGGGGGGGGGATTTTTTCTCATTTTCATTTGTTCCCAACATGTTCCCTTCAAATTCTTAATGGGAACCCATTAGGTTCCCAATGTGTTCCCCAAGGATGTTCCCAATAGCACTTCGCTTTAATGCCATGTGTTTTGCCCAAAGTCCTCCCCTTCTCACCTATGTAGGTGGGCCAAAGGGAAACGCTTAATTGGGTGAACACACTAGAAGCCCCTAGACTATGGTCGGATTATGTTTCCTAGCACCCACAAGTGTATGTACACGGAAACTAGGGGTGTATTTAAGCTGTTACTCCTTCTGGTATCAACGAATCGACCAGACTGGTATGGCCCGAGTCCATACCAGCTCGCACCAGTACCTGGCTAGTAAGGAATTGAGGTAATAGGTAATAACAGGGCTATATCAGTCCCAACAGTAAGAATATTAGCAGCTACATACCAGCCAAAAATCAGCCTTGCCCAGACTCTAATATCAGGACTAGACTGATATAGAAGTTTTTTAAAAGTTCAATACCAGTACCGTTAGTATTATTTTTTAAAAGAAAATCCATACCAGTACCAGCTGGTATGTTCAAAAGTTGATACCCAGCCAACACCCATTATAATATAGTTGTTCAGCACCCACTGTTGCGCCATCCTGTGTTGCCCCAATTTCAGCGTAAGTGATGAACCTTAACTGCATGTCAAGCAAGGCTGCCCAGGTTGGTCCGCCTACTTACCTTCCTCCACTCAACTATCCTCCCTACCTACCTACTTCCTTTTGTAGCTGCTCTTCTTCTTCCTTTTCCCCCGTTCCACTCCTTTGCCTTTTCATTTTTTCTCCTTTTTCTTTGTCTTCTTTTATTTCCTTCTTCTACTGATGTTCCTTTTTATTCTTTCATTTTCCAGTAGTGATTCTAGAATGTGTTCAGAATTTTGCAAGATCCTTGATGTTTTTGGATAGGGTGGGTTAAATCCTAAGTATAACCTTTTCCAAAATAGAAATGGACAATGACCTTGTTGTGTTCATTAGAGCCAATAAGGTTGTTTATACCAAGCATGAGGTGTAAAACATTGAAATCGCAAACCATTGAAAGTGACATATTTCAAGACAATAGAGGCAATCACAAAATGCCATGAATCACAAATGATTCATGGTCAGGAAGTTTACATAAATTTTTCATTCCTATCTAAAGTTTAAGGTCGTCACATTTTTTACAACAATTGATCTTTGTTTGCATGGAATAAATTTTGTGCCAACACAAAGGAGGTGTTTGTTTGCACATCCACTTGATGGGTCATCAAATTTTCACACATTAGCATGCACAAAAAGTGGTTCAATTTATAGTTGTGTATTGTTAGAGCATAATAGGATGAAAGCACAATTAGGGGGACAATTTGGATTATCACATTTGCATTTTTGTTAAATTGTTGATAAATTAAAAGTATACAATTATTTTTCACATTAACATTGTACATTTTTTTAGTTGTCCATGTTGAAATAGATTTTATTGGGAATCATATAAAAAATTATAGATGAGTTTTAAGAAAATAATAGATTCATAATGGACTTTTAAAATATTGGCATCTTTTAATTGCAAAGTAAAAATTGATATGTGAACTCAAAAAATATGACTTAATATTATTTTATTTAATAAAAAACCAAGTGATGCATTTAAAAATAAAGTGCATTGAGATTTTTTTATGGATTTTTGAAAAAAGTTTAATGTTTTAATATCAAGTTTTATTAATCCATTTCTCTTTCAAAACTTCATATTTTTACATGGATTTTTCACCAAGTATATGTCTAGCCATGTGCACATTTGGGGTTGCCATATTTTTTACTAGCAAGATAAGGAAATGTACATTGGATGCATAAGTTGTTAATTATCAAAATGTAAAAATTGTATAGTTGGTGTTAAGAAATGGACTCTCAAGTGGCCAAAAAGAGCCACCTAATCATGACTTCACCCAACATTAATGGCAAGGAAAAAAAATTTAGAAAAAAAATTCCTTTCAAATTGGAGTAGTGTGTACCATTGGTTTTCTTACATTGATGGATAATACTTTTGGACTCTCATACATTTAGTAACATGCAAAATTTATATATTTTTCCTTCCTTTTTTTTATGAACGAAATTTCTTTGTGATATAAATATATTAGCATTTGATCACACATATAGAAAGAAATTTTATTTGTATATGAAATGAAGGTAATGCATTCATTTTCCCATCATGAATTATAGGTTTGTATAACAAATGATGGTATTGCAAATGCCCTTACCATGTTTTATTAAAGTTTGTAGAACAAGTGAAAGTATTGCAATTATTAACAAAAGTGGCAAACATGGTCCTATGGAAACAATTACATTTGTAATTGTTTAAGTTGATTGCAACTCCATGATTACATAATCAACTCAAACTTGATGTTTTTACCATAGTTGTTATAGTCCCAAACCATAGAAGCAACTATAGTAAAAGTGACTACAATCATAGAAGACAAATCCAAGAAGCTATATAGCTTAAAGGCTTAAAAGGCTAACACATGGCTAATTAGGCACATTGCAAATGTGAAGACTTGAACCTTTTAGCTTCACATTGAAGGTCCAAGTCTTTAATCATTGCACCACTTTTTCATCAAGTGATAACTTTCATATCACATTATTATGAACATTTTTTCTCATCCTACTTAGCTACCTAGCCTAGTTACCTTACCTACCTAATTACTTAATTTAGCTACCCTATTTACATATGTTAAATTAGCTAAATTAGCTAAATTATTTTACTATTATTATTAGGATACCTTAAGTACCTTAGGCTACTTTAGTTTACCCAAGGTTTTACCTTAAGTTAGTCTAAATACTTTTAAGCTATTTTTAGCTCTTCTAAACTACCCTAAGTTATTATAAGTTATTTTACTCTAGGTTATGCTAGACTTCACCTTAAATTATTTAAAACTATTATAAGTTTCAACTTAGGCTACTCTAAACTACCATGGGCTACTGAAGTAGTCTATGGTAATCTAGAATAGTAGTAGGCTACTATTAGGCTTTATTTTTTAACACTACAAATTGTAGTATTATTAGGTTACTTATAGGTTATTGGTAGGTTACTTCTGAGATATTATTATATTATTTTTAGACTATTACTAGGTTATTAAGAATAAAGTTATTCTTATTAAAGCAACTAGTTCATGACTACCAACCATGAAATTACTCATGTAATCATGTATAGTAATGTTTTTGGTGTAGTATTCACTCCTTTGCCATTCTACCATTTGTGATTTGAAGGTGTAGAAAAATGAAGGTACATTGCATTTGTGAACTACCCCTTGTTAACCTAACTAATGGATGTGCCCTATATGTACAAATATTCTAATGAGCATATTACAACAACTACATTTTGGGGTTTGTTGCTTAACATCATTGGAGGTTAAAAGGTGAGCCTAAGTTAAGGATAATAAGGTTTTGCAATATTAACATGTTTTAAAACAACATCATGTATCTTTTGACATGAATATGTTTAATTTGAATCATTATATTATAATAGCCAATAATAAAAAAGTAGGAGGGCCCATGCATGTACGACCACATTGGTGGGAAGTAGGTTGGCAAATGGGGCATTATCACAAAATGTGGGTGCAGGTCACTAATCTTCTTTCATTGAATGAGTGAATTCATTGCATCCTCACTAAGTCCCATTCACTACAACCAATGAATTCATTGAAAATTCATTGAAATCACTTAGTGTGCAAAGATGTCTTTTATTGTAGTGGGGGAAGTTAAATACCTACTTGTTATTTGTGCAATACTCCCATCTTTTGACAACAAAATTCCTTCTGTGCATGATGAGTGAGTAAGTAGGTGCAAGTAGGTTATGAGAGGTAGCTAGTTAAACAAGTAGGCAAATCATTATGTATGTTAGGATGGTTCACATGTTAATTGGTAGATAAGGCGAAAAAAAGGTTAGTAAATAGGGGTCCAAGCATGATAAAATATGCCAAAAAAGTAGTCCTAAGAAAATTTAATTAAAAAAAAAATCTCTTTTCAATATTTTCATTCAAAAAGATATTAAAAACTTATTTAAGTTGCATTTTGAAATCATAGAACATTTTATTGAGTTCATTGTAAATTGAACATAAAATTTGAGGAAATTTTTATATAAGAAAAGTGGATGAAAAGTATGTTTTAAATTGGTTGGTTGTTCACATTTTCCAAAATATTTTACATTAAAACTTTAATAGATTATGACAATATAATATGAAAAGTTGAAATTATATCCAAACACACTAGGCCTTCATCAACTTGAAAGTATAATAATTTTAAGTGATGTTTTAATTTCATGAATTTGTGACTCAATTTTGCATAACTATGACATGTACTTTCTAATACTTGCATCTTTTAAAATGTATTTAAATGTATTAAAACATGCATTTTCTTCAATATTATGTAATGAAGTCACAGAACTTTTAATTGTTGATCATCGACTTAAGTAATATTCATGGATTCAATATATTAGTGTATATTTTATGGATACTTTCCAAAAAACAAATGTCTTTGGCTAACATACTTCACCATGCTTATGCCTATAGATGAGGTTAAAAAAATACAAATGTTTTTGAAAAAAAGAGTAAGTGTAAGTGGGTAAAACATTAAATAAATAAAATTTGCTAACTTGTGGTGGTTAGTTCATTGATAAGGACCCCACATTAGTAGAAAAACCAGTTTTTGTGATTAAAAATTTTAGTAAAAACAAAACCCCATTTAAACAACCATAAAACCACCTTTCATAATTTTGGACAAGTTGATTTTAACGTTTATTGTGATCAGGTGATCATTTTTGACTAGTCATTTTGATTACAAAGAACTAGATTATTTAATTAAAAAATTAAAAAAATTTGATTTTAAATTTTATTTTCACATAGAATTACAATGGTAGGTAAGTAGGTATTAAATAAATATAAATAGGACCAAAATGTAAGTAACTATGTATTTCTAGAAGTTTAGTTACCCAACCTAACCTATTTAACATATTTATCCAATCGAACATATCTAGCCTAACTACTAAACCTAGCTTACTTAGCCCAGTTACCCAACCTAACATACCTAAACTTGTAGCCCCCTAAACATGAACATAGGTTGTAAGTATTAAGGATTGAACCCCTCCCCTCCATGATGATAAACCAAGTCCTTAAAGTATTTCTATCAGTGTTCTATATGTGATCTTACACAATAAAATTGAATGAAGAGATACCAAACTATGTCGGTTTGGGTTATGAAAGTGATTTTGACTCCACATATTTGCTCGCATTGTCATGGTTGGTAAAAAACATGGCAACAATGTGCACTTGCAGAAAAGAATGTAATAGATATGATCTAACTATTGTTAAGTGTTTTTGATTGGCCCATCATAAAGATGCATCTAGGTGGTTTGCTATTATTAGTCCCCCACCTATTTGTTATCCCAATTTTAGTTTTATGGGTGGGGTTGCAAAAAAATGCATAACTAAACTTGGATGTGAAAAATGTTTTTGTAGGGTCACATATTGAACACCATCAGAAATGCTCTTACTAATGGATTACAAATCAATTGTTAACTTTTGTCAATTTTTTATTTGACAACTTATAATATTGTATATTGTAAACTTATGTAAGAGATAATATAATTTTTAAAATGTAAAAAATGTAACTTATTAGGTAGGAGGTGTATTGGCCTTCAAACCTACTAATTTAATGTACTATGGTACCTAAGTATTTATCTATTACTAGGTAGCCAGCTACATACCTACTAGGTAGATAGTTACTTACTAAATAGTTATGTACCTATTAAGTAATTACTTACTTACTTATTAGTTAACTACGTATTAAGTATCTAAGTAGGTAGTTATGATGGTACCTAGGTACACAAGTAGGATTCATTTTTGTTTGTTCAACTTGATTAGATGTTTTATTTGACTAGAAACCCAATAGTCATCTTGACCAAGAATTTTTTAATTTGTTCAATTTGACTATACGTTCGATTTGACTAAATCCTATTGACCATCTTGACCAAGGATATCATTTTGTCTATCTTGATTAAATGTCCCATTCGAGAGGTAATCAAATGGATCATCACTAATCAAATTGATCACTTTAAAACTACAATGACCATTCATATGATGAACTTTTAGTCAAAATGAATATTTCCTCAATTTAAAAAATCAATTAATCAACTTGAACAACTTAAAAACCCATGTTTTTCTACTTAATGCCATGAGAAAAAAATTCCTATCCAACAAACATATCCATCCAAAATGGTGCTTTGATGGGTATTGGTTTATTGTAGCTATATAGTTTTGGATTCACTGTGGAGTTGTGTGACCATGGTTCCACCTTGGTAACTTATCTTGTGAACCTTATTACTTCCACCTCACACCACTTAAGTAAACCTATGTAAGTGGGTAAATATTATAGGTAGGTAGGTTGTATAAATCGTTTATGTATGTAGGTGAGAAGGGAAAACTCATGGTGGCTCCTATCAGATAGATACCAATGTTGGATAGTTTTCTTCTTTTTTTTTTGGGTGAAAAGCAGATGGTTCCAAATTTTACATATGAGGTTAAAAATTGGCTCAGGTATTTCCCAAAAAAGAGGTATGTGAAAGCCGGCCAAGGTAGCATGACTTTTATTTTTTCTAAGTCAGTATATTCTCAAAGGTGTTGGTTTTCACAAATGTAAACAACTGGTTATCTTGATTGGTTTTCGTAAACCAGTTTTTGAATTTCAGTAAATTTTGCTAGTAACTGCATACCAGTAATTGCTTCAGATTGTGCATTGCTCTCGGGGTACCTTTTTTACTACTCCTAGAAACTTGTTCTTCATTTACTATTGTTGCAAGTTTGTTCTCATTTATGTTGTTAGTGTAAGCTTTACCCTACACTAGACCTTGAAATATGGCATGAGAGTCTAACTCATGATCTAAAAGGTTTTTAAAATATAATCAATTTTCAAGGTTTGGTTCTCACTTGATGAGAATCAATGGCCTGATTATCAAACCAAGTATCACATAATGTGATACCCATCAATTCTCTTCATGAGAATTGGATTGAAACCTGACTAGGTACCCACTAAGGGGAAGGGTTGTGATGCATGCCCAATGTTGATAGATGCATGTGGATGGTTAGTACATAGCTAACCACAGTGGTTCGTTATGGCACATCAATATAACAACAAAGTGCACAAGTAATGTGCAAGAACCGTGTCTACATATATTGAACTTTTAATCACGATAATTAATACGAAAACAAGTTCAGATCACCAAATCTAGCAATTTCATTGACCTGAAAAAAAATCTTCAAGCCAACACACAACCCTATTTTGCAAAACATTGAAAATTTCGACCAGTTCGATTGGTTCTCTAAAATTCTCACAAAACTACTAAACCCTATTACACATTTAACTGTTAGTTCACTTGCGATAGGTGAGAAAAACAATTGAGATCACAAAATCCATTTCATTGGCTGTAACATTTTTCTTCACACATACACACAAGTCTATTAAAGACCCTGTGTACAATTGTACACTAATATTATAACCCTGGTTAACACAGTTAAAAAGTGTCACATACTTCCATACATCCCTGCATTTTGTGCAGGATCACTCTGGCCCAACATCCGGGAAAGTTGGGAAGGGACAGGGAGGGAATCTTCACGTCTAACTAAAGGGGCAAAAGGAGAGGCAACTCTGTTCCTGTATTGTCCTCATTCATTGAGAATTGTAGGACAAGTAGGCCGCTTAATTGGCCACGCTGTTTGAAGAATGGCTATACTACTCAGGGACTGAACATAATCTATTCATTCCAAAATTCGGATCCAAGCAAATCTTTCCAGCATGCAGGATAATAACAAAAGTTGGGTCGATTGGGTATTCCTGATTCCTCACTGGCTACTATGCTACAAAAATTTTGATCTTAAATCCCAGCACATCTCTTTAGTGTGCAGGATGAAGACAAACGTTGGGCGATTGGGAATGCTCACTGGTAACTGTACATCCACTTTTCGGGTGAACAGATCACAACAGCTTCATGAATGCTCATGATTACTCCCTTGAAGCGCTAAGTAGGAGAGTTGTCCAAAACCGCATCTGCTTGGTCCCAAAGTTATACCTACTAGGTTCCAAGTGGCTGTTCATTATCACCTTCCCAACTTGCATTATTCCAAGTGTTTACTGACGACCAGTTTATGCTAAAAGTAACCGGTTTTGGCGAGAGATGCGTAAGAAATTTTCACGTTTGGATTTGTCAGTTCAACTTGTGTATTTTTTATGCTGAATATCGATTAGGATTTGGAACAGGCCCTAATAGAACTGATGGAACAGTGTCAGCCCTGTAAGCGGTCTGACTCCATTCCAAAGTACATTGTAAATCACCTTGGAGTCCACCCACAGATGGAAATGGAGATTTTCATTTGATCATAGATCTACCTGTTGCATCCAGAAAGATCCTAGCCAAACCTACAGCCCTTGGCTGGTTTTTATCACTTGGAGGAGCAGGCTACACAAAGCTGAATTTCCTGAAGACAGGAGGGAATTCTGGTTTTTCATTGAGAATTACACTACTTCATCAGGGATTACACTCCATCAGCAATTACATTTTTTGGTTCGGCATTCATCAAATGTCTCAGGGGCCTTCATTGGGCAAGCCACTTCGTGCAATGCCCTAACCCTTGGGCATACCCTACACATAACTGCCCTTCAGACTCCATTTAAATTTGACTTAAAGCACTCCCAGGTTTTTCACTTTCTATTTGAACAGAGTGTGACCAAACAGCAAGTCACCACACTAGTGTGAACACATCATGCCTTTAGGGTTTAGTTTTGTTTTACTGTTTTCATTAGCCATCACCTTTTTGCATTCTTGCAGCAGGAATTTCTCCATGACTGTTGCAAGGAATGCGTGGGTAGGCTATTCTATTTGTTTGTGTGTTATGGAGTACAGTAATCACACGGTGCGATGGATGGTGGAGGAAGGAGCTACATTGAAGATGGTTTGGCGGAAGGGACGTCATGAGGAAGCATAAGAGGGAGTATGAGGAAGGAAGAAGGGGAGGTGTTTTTGGTTGTTGTTTTTGCTGA
>Ga0116231_10004542_pt1 | contig 28038 bp, 25 predicted proteins | sample S1TSphgellanicum_2_FD_89695 | JGI IMG/M metagenome (GOLD analysis project Ga0116231, IMG submission 89695) | Host-associated microbial communities from peat moss isolated from Minnesota, USA - S1T2_Fd - Sphagnum magellanicum MG | ecosystem: Host-associated > Plants > Peat moss > Unclassified... | reverse complement strand
TCGCCTTTTTTTTTTTTTTTTTTTTGGAAAATTTCTCCTGATATCTTTGGTTTTTTTTTTTTTTTTGCTTTTTTTGTTTTTTTTTGAGCTCTGCTCTTTCTTCTTTTTCTGTTTTTCTCTCCTCTTTCCCCCTCTTTCTTTTTTTTTCTTTTTTGCCCTTTTTCCTTCTCTTTTTTTTTTTTTTTTTGTTTGGAAAATTTCTCCTGATATCTATGGTTTTTCTTTTTTCTTTGCGTTTTGTGTTTGTCTGTGAGCTCTGCTCTGTCTTCTATGTCTGTGTTTCTCTCCTCATTCGCGCTTGGCTCTGACTCTTGTTTGGCGGTTCTAAGTATCTATTTACGTGCACCTTTGCTTTTATTTTGGTTGCATGTTTTGTTCTCCTGCTATTTATTAGTGTTGTTTGCGCAGTAATCGCTGCTGTTGCTGCTGTTGTTGTGTGATTGGATCTTTGGATTTCGGCCGTTTTCTTGAAGTCTTTTTTCTTTGGAGTGTTTTCGTTGTTGATTTCGTTTCTGTTCGATCTGGAAGAATCCGTCGTCGTTTTTGCTTTTTGTGCGCATCTTTATGATCTTCTAATCCGTTTCCGTTTCCGTTTCCGGCGGTGTTGTAACCCTCGTCGTTAATCTTATTCTCTGTTTTGTTTAAAGTGAATTGGAGGCAAAAAAAAGAGAAGGCTTGTCTGTTAGAGACGTTTGTGGATTCACGAAGCATACCGTGATCCTCGTCGTCCTGCACTTCTTTTGCTTTCCCGTTGTTCATTCAAGCGTTTGCTTCCATTTTCTTTTGTTCAGAGAAACGGTTGTGCCGCACGCACGCACGCACCGAGCCGTTGATTTCATTCAGGTGAGAGCCGAGTCCAGTCCGCTGGTTGCGGTGTGCAGTAGTGCTCTCTAATAATAAGTCTTCTGCTTTTATTTTGTTTTCCTCCTTCCTTTTGGAGGCGATGCTACGTGAACCTATCGATTCTCGCCGCCGCACTTGGTTGATCTTAGTAGAAGGAGTGGAAGATTTGTTTCGCTAATAACACGCCGTGTAAAGGGGATAGATAGAGAGAAACTTTGACCGCTCTGCCACAAACCTTGAGAAGGCGGAAGAACTCTTCTCAATCAAGGGTCAAATCTCGGACAAAGGCGCAACGAGACGTGGAAGAATGGTGGCATATGAAGTCCCTGCAACGCAGACGAAATATAGTTCTGCTGCAGGAGCAACTGTGACATTTTCCGAGGGCGCCTCTGCTGCAGCCTCGTGTGCTGTGCGTCCTGTACAGAAATGGCGGAGCCATGGTGGAGGAGGAGGTGTGGTTGGTAATCCGTTTTCTGCCCGGCCCAGCAGCATGCAGCAGGTACTCCAGGTGCCACCAACGCTGGTAGCTCCCAAGCCAGAGCCAGAGCTGTATGGAAACGTAGGAGATGATGAGGGTGCAGAGTCTGAGTACTATGTACATGGTCGGAAGCGCTCCAAGCTCCATGACTCTCTTCCTGCTGCTACGATACAGGTGACAGACCTACACTCCTCCTGACAATGATGCTGTTACAGGAAAAAGAATGTTGCTTATTGTTTGTATGTCAGTTTGTGACCTTGCAGTTAGGAGTTGGGTGCTTGATTTCTCTGTTTTGTGCAGATCAAGGTTTTGCCTTTGACAAGATGGGGGGTTTTTTTTTTCTGTCTTTTTGGAGGGTGCACTTCTGTTTCTCTATTTTTCACTTCTTAAATCTAGTTGGTTTCTCTGTTGGTTGAGTTTGTTTTGGAAATGAATTGATCTTCCTACTGGGATTCTGTTGTTGTTAGAGTCACATGCAACCACCTGCCACTTCTTTGTCTTCTGCTACCCTGGTTCATGGAAGTGGAGAGGGATCTGCTCAAATTAAAACTGTTGATTTGCAGCATTCTCTTGCAAGGAAGATGACTCGGATACTTCCACCTATGCCCATTTCCGTCCCTTCTGCCCCCCCTTGTCACCCTTTGGAGGAGCCAAGCCCTCTTGGGTTGACCCTTAAGAAGACTCCTTCATTGTTGGATCTTATTACATTGCAATTGACACACAGCAGATCTGAATCTGATCCTCCTAGTTGTGAAAGCTCAGACCGAGGACTTTGCAAAAGTGGCAGAGTTGAGAAGTGTTCAGCCCCTGGCAGATCTGCTGCTCAAGACAAGCTGAAAGCATCAAATTTTTCAGCATCCACACTAAAGATTGGGACATGGGAGGTAAGACCTCTGAATTGTTAAGCAGACATTGGTAAAGCGTATGTGGGTTATGCAGTAACAGAGTTCCATTCTGCAACCTGATGTATAGGTAGTGGGTAATATTTATGCTTGCCAGAAGTGATTGTTTGTTGGTTTATATATGAAGTGCATGTGACTAAAATTGAAATACGAGGTGGGGATTTTGGCCATGATGTTTGGGGTTCAGCGTGTTTCAAGGTATGAGGGAGATCTTGTTGCCAAATGCTATTATGCAAAGCGCAAGCTTGTATGGGAGGTTCTGGACAGTGGCCTGAAAAGCAAGATTGAAATCCAGTGGTCTGACATCTCTGCAATGAAGGCAACCTGCCCAGACGACCTTCCTGGATCTCTTGAGATTGAAGTATGAACTCTAACTTAGATGTGATGCCCGCTGGCTATGTCTCTTGGGAGTGCTAGCCAATGTCAAGATTGAGTCTTCCCATTGCTATGGAAATGAGAACTTAAGATGCAGATTTATGTGTAGCTGTTTGCCTGAAGTTTTGAGCAGATTATCTACACCCACTATCCAGAGCTGACAAAGTCAGTAGGGAGTAATGGAAGCTAGTCATTGCCATTCGTGAGGAAGGCAATGGTCTGATGCTTTGTGAGTGCAAGGTTATGACTGCAGTCATTCTGGTCATCTTCAATTTGGTTTTGCTGGAACTGACATTAAGGTTACCTTTAAAGTGTTGAATATGCTTTGTAATCTGATAGATATCTCACCTCAGATCTGATTTGTGTTGATTAGTTAACCATTGCATGAAGCATATCAAAGTTGAGCTATCTATGGTTTGTTGCCCAATGAATGTTTGGTTGGATATTAAGTTAATTGGTTGTTCTCAGGTATCTCGACCTCCTTTGTTTTTCAAGGAGACCAACCCCCAACCGAGAAAGCATACCCTGTGGCAGGCTACTTCTGACTTCACTGGGGGACAAGCAACTACTTTCAAGTCAGTAAATCTTGCAGTGTTTCAATTGGTGGAGTCTTTGTATTTGTTATACTAGTGCTGAACAACAGGGTGAAGGGTTCTGCATCATTGTTATTTGTCCTTAGTTCTAATCTATGTTCAGTCATATATGTTGCCTTTAGGCTCTGGTACTATGGTCATGGCATATGTGGGGGAATGAGTTGAGCTCCCGCCGCCAGTTTCTTTTCATGTTGTGTTTGCAGGAGTTCAAATCAGTTTCTGTCCTTGCAACTTCAGAATAATGGGTGAACAGAGTTTTAGAATTATTATTTGCTGCATCCATTATATGCCTTCTTTTGCCAATCAATTAATTATTATCTTTTGTCTTAATTGCAGACGGCATTCACTACAGTTTCCAGAGGGTGTACTAAACAAACACTATGAGAAGCTTGTCCAGTGTGACCCTCACCTGAAGGCCCTCTTGGAGGGAACAGCAGTCTCAGGGTCAATCCCTCTGTGTGGCCATAGTGACTCCATATTTGAAGAGCAGTCTGCTCTGCACCTTTCGAGTCCTTTGACACATGCCTTGGAAGGGTTGAATTACCAGCCACAGCCTCCCTCATGTCCTTACTCACCTCTTCAAGGGAGGTGTAGGAGGACAGGGGTTATCCCCAAGACAGAAGCAGATTCAAGAGCAATGGATATGCACATGAGTGACATCTCTTCCCCAAGTTCTGGTACTGCATCATATCTCATTATGTTTATTTGTATCTCTGACTTATTGGAGGGTATCCTATCTGATTGCATTCAAGGGTAGTAGACACCTTTGACTTTTCATGAAGATTGTGCCAGATGGTGATTATGTTCAGATTTGGATTGTACCCACACGTTTGTTCATGAGATTCATGTGCTATATATGTAATATTACTTAGACCTGAACTAAAATTTTGGTCTTTGGCAGTTGTGGAGATCCGACGTAGCGAAGGTGGTATATCGGATTGTGATAATAGTGACAGCGAGGACTATGACACTAAAAAGGAGTTCACAAGTTCTACTCCCTTTGGCACTGTGAACCCTACTTACTCATCTGCCATGAGTTATGATGAGCATGAGCTAAAGCCATCTTTGAATGATCTTTCTGGCAGCAACAGTGTGACGGCCTCAAACAGAATAATTCTGGATGAGATAGCTCAGATGCTGCTTGGAGATTCTTCAGCTACTTTTTCTAATGAACAGGCTATCTTGCTTGCTGCTAGGATGAGCTCTATGCAGGCTGCCTTGGCCAGAGATTTTCAAACAGGGCCAGGTAGCCATCCTCAAACTGAGGGTTTTGTTTCTGATGTACACTATGGATATTGCAACACAAACTCTGGCCCAGATAGTGGTGCAGATTATTGTCAAGCTGACTTTGGACCTGAAGATTTCATAGGTCGTACAAATGAGCAGCACTCTAGTCCCAGGCTACCCAAGTTCAATGCCATGTTGGACCCCTCATTCAACTCGGTAATGCAATGCCTAAGCAGGAACAGCTCCACAGGTGATCTGCTTCTGAACCTCCCAAGGGTAGCATCCCTGCCCCAGCTGTTTGAGTCTGTTTCACAAGTGCCAATCTCAAGATACGAGCCCATTGGGAAACCATCACACATGGGCATTCAATGATTTGGAGTGATTTCTAGGTAACGAGGGTGCAACCGAATGTTGACCGATCTTCTCAGCTATTGACAAGGAGTATTCTAGAAAATAGAATTTAGTGGCAGATGAGAAAACTTCAGGAGGTTCAGCAATTCTTTCCTAGATCACTATTTGATTTGTTCAGGTTTTTCCTGTGAGATTGTGCTGTGGCTGTACATTCCCATTTCCTTAGTCAGATGTGATGTGCATTGCAGAGTCTCACAAGTGGATGATCTTGTTGAATGAACAGGACAATCTGAAACACTATTGAGTGTTCACATAGGAACATACTGCGGGCAACTCCTGCAAGTTTTCACTAACACCACCCTTTCTTTTTCATTATTTAAGGATTCGGTGCTTTTGAGAAGCCAATGTAATCTATAAAGGGGGTGGCCCAAGTCTCTTCAGATGACACCCCTGTGTGCCACTCCTTCCATGTCATTCAATCATGTAGCTTTTACTCCTTTTTCTCTTTCCTCAACTCTTTACTAATCTATCAGCATTCTGTTCTGATTCATCTTTGATTCACAAAGATGCAATGCAAATTTCTATTGTATTCATCCCAATGAGCATGTCACCTAGAGCCATCCATCATCATTCTTCAAACATTACACTTGAAAGAACAACTTGCCTTTTTTATATATGTTGCAAATGATGTCATGTTATTCCCACCAATGAGTGTTTTTATGTGTAGGGTTAAAAGCCCCCCAAGTGGAGGGCAATCCCAAAATAAAGGGGAGCCTACGATGAGGGAGGTAGCTGAGAACTTTGGACATGTTTTCAAGTAAAGTGTCAGATGTCTTTCATTTAGAAAGAAACAAAAACTCTCCCTTGCATGCAAATACAACATCACATGGGTTTTTTGAAAATATGAACAACACTTGTATGCTTGTTACTCATGATTCTTCTTTGGGTTTATTCTCGGAGCAAAGTAAAGTATTTCAAGTTTGTGGTTTTACAATACATCTGGTAGATATTTGTGCACACAACATGGAAAGTTGTGGCTACCTTAGTAGCAACAACCTATATCTACTTACATCTTCCTGACTATGCAAAGTTGAGACCACTAGGTAATAAGTCGACACAATAATTGCCTACAATCTTTCAGTTTTCTTAGCTCTCCAGTTGTTTAATCTTGAGAGATAGTTGGTTTTCAGATCTGATTTGTTTTCTACCCGAGGATTCGTTTTGCTCCATTAAATTACATGAAGCTTGCTTTTTTCTTTTTTTTAAGTTCAGATTTTTGCACATTGTGTGTATACTTTTTGGACACTCTAGCAAGTTCAAACCAACAATAGCTTAGAATAACAAATATTCCATAACCTCAGATGCACCTAAAATAGGAAATATTCTTAGGGGTGATGGCTCGGTGGTATAGTGGGGAAGAACGAGCAATAGCACAAGTGTGGTGAGGACAACAAGAGGAGAGTGTTAGGAGGAGTTTAGTTAGAAAATCCCAACAATAGTTTTGGTGAAACCTGAGCGATGAAGGCAATGGTGACCTAGAAGAGTGCCATGAAGTCCTAAATTCACAAAAGATTGTTGTATGTTCCAAACAATGTTGAGTTCAAAACCTATGTAGATTGCTTGAAATTTTAAAAGTTTTGACACAATGTTGTGGCCCTCAAATCCTTCACACATTTATAGTGCTAGGCAATGCCTTGTAAGTAAATCCAATAACCATTTTAGATCTTCATGCAAGCTAGCAATCTTGGCATCTTGTCAAAGTGACTTCACATGCAGAAGGTGGTGCTTTGGAAATACACCCAGATTTGTTGAATTGCCTAAGCAAAGTGCCCCAAGTCCAATTTGGATCCTTTGTGGATGGGTTTGCTCAACTAAATGACAATGCAAGGGTCGTTGGCCAATATTAGAAAAAGAATTTTTGGCTATCCATCAATTAGTCAAAAACCAACAAAGGATCCTCTCTCTTAGTAGCCTCCCTAGGATTGGGAAACTTGCTCCTGCGCGAATACCTTCAACTCCAACACTCAAATGGCCACTAACAATTTTTTTAACTCCTTTCAAAAACCTTATGTTGATTCAAACAACCACCCAACTAGAACTTTAACACCCAACACCCAAATAAAATCACCAAAATCTACGCCTTGGTGGTCCCAAGTAGAAATCCCAACCACATACACTTTAACAATTCAAAATTCCAACCACAAACCCTTGAAAAAATCCAAATATTTTGCATTCCTCTCCATCCAATCTAGTCTTTAGATTCAAACAACCTTTTCTACTCAATCTACCAAATTTTGACAATGCAAACAACACTTTCAAATTCAAAACCAACTTGCATGAAGATGTAAAAACAAATCTCCATGAAGCTTACCACAACCTCATTGGGGTCACTTTTCTTGGTTACATCTTTCACAAGATCACACAAAAGTTCACATTTTTTCCTATTAAAACAGATTGGGCCCTTACCCTAATTCGTTCATAAATCCATTTTAATTGATTGGTAAACATATACCAATCACCCATTTCCATGGACTAACTAACCTAATGGCTTCAATTTAAACAAAATTAAAGGGTAATAAATAATTTGTCACTAATAATTACTTAGTTATTAAGATGCTCATAGGCTGACCTAGTATAAATGAAATTTATACCCTTAACAACCTCCCCCCCCCCTCCTTTAAACTTTTAGACCATAGTGGATTAGCAAAAACAATTAGAGCTTTAGTTTGAAGATCAATTCAGTAACATTATAAAACCTCCTAATGGTTGGATTTTTTTGGTACATATGGTGTTAATGCTATGAGCATGACTTGAGGCACGAAATCTTTCACTTAAACAAAGTCCTCTTGGTTACTTGGCAACAAACAATCCATGTAGGAATGGAATTCAAGTTTGATGGAAACTTCACAAACATTCCAAGAGCCCCAAAAAAGGTAAAGCCCTAAAGGAAGCTTTCATAGCCATGTGGACAAAAGAGAACATGTTTGCAAACTTGACTAATTTGTTCATGTGGAATTTAACCCCACCTTCATTTTTTTTTGGTCACAACCAATGGCTTGCACTTTTAACCCATACAAAAGCTAAAGCCTTTTGTTTCACCCAACTCAAAAGGTGATCCAACATCTTTTCCAAGTTACATCTTTAGATTAAGCCAATATACTTATTCAAGGTCCATCCATACAACCAACCTCAATTATTTTAGAAGTCGTTCCAACCTTCACGCAAGCTCCATCCTTGAAGATTGTAGTAAACATTATTTTCAAATATGTATTACAAGGTTTACTTTCATCAAGTAGAAGTGCAATTAATCAAAAGGTAATGCAAGGTTTATTTTCATCAAGTAGAGGTGCATTAACCAACCCTACAATCTAGGTCCAAAGCAAAGAGAGGGCACACCTAAGGGACCTCTGAAGTCTTTCAATAAAACTACCAACTACACCAAACAACATCCTATCCTTTTCAAACCCCGCTACAAATGTACAAACAAAACACATCAACAAAATGCTTGGAAGATCTATGGACATTAGTACAACGCAAGTGAACTTTTGTCCAAACCTCATCTTTGTTACAACAACCAAATAAAACACCTATGCAACAAAACATGAGGACTAATGTCCCATCCCCCCCAACCCTTTCAAGTGCCTCCCATTGATCCAAGAACCGTAGACATTGATTCAAGTTCCTCCTTTATTACATCAAGGCCCATGAAACACACTCTTCAAGGCTCACTTGCCAAGGCTGAGCTTATATGCTTGGTTTTCTACCTACAAGGACTCCCCCCAGCCCCCAACCTTTGTTAGAAAGTGTTCATGGATTTGCTTTTAGTTAGGCTTTGCCTTTGTGGTTTTTCTTGGCTATTGGGTCTCCCATCTATCACTCTTGGAATGAGCCCCTCCTTTCATAGGCCTTTGGTTGGTTTGTATATATGTTACATTTAAACCTCAGTGAGGATTTACAGCTCAATGGTTTAACCCATGTTTGGGACCATGGTAGGTCCTAAGGTGGGAAGTTCCTAAGATGAGATCCCAGTCTAAGGCCGGGTTGAAAATCGGGAAGGGTCTATTTTCAAACCCTTCAACTATGTAAAGAAATTGGCTTAGTTTTCCTGTTATCTTTCCATTGGCTTGAATCGTACTTAGAAAAGGCAACAGAAAAAGAAAAGAAGACTTTAAAAGAAAAAATCGGAATTGTACCTCCTGAAATCCTTAAGGCCAAGTTGACAGGCTGTACTGGGCCTTCCGGATTTCGGAAGGTACAGTGAAAAATTCAGGCTGGGGAGGGTCCGAAAAATACACTTCAAAATCTCATCATGACAAGAACCTCAAATTCCCAGAAAAAGGGTCTCAAGACAGGGGGCCTCGACCCTTCATAAGGGACTCCACACAGTCTTCATTGATTTGTTTGCAACCCTCTTATTACCTACTACCTAGCGAGAGGCCCTACGAGCGTTGCAAAGAGGCCCAGCGAGCGCGTGAAAAAATTTCAACTTTTCCGTAGGGAGCAGCCTTTTCTTAACAGGCGAAAAATTGCGAAAAAACCGAAATATAAATAAATTAATAAATTAAAATGACATGTTTTGGGGTGGTTTCAATCGCCAAAAGTAGAGGTTGTGAAACTTCTATATTTTCGGTTTTTCCTGTGTAGCCATAAATATAAAAAGTTAATTAAACATTTTAACTTAATATCTTCTTTATTTGCCGATTTGGCTAAATCTTCCTAGGGCTGATCGCCATTTTCTCGACATCTTCCTATTATGGATGATCGCCACTTAAACAAACACTCTGATGGGGGAGGGTTTTTGGCGGGAAGACGGGCAAGTTCAAAACCCCGATGCTCATTCTTCAAACCCTAATTCCTTCCACAGTTCGCTTCTGCTGCTCCGGCTCTCCCTCAGGCAAGAACATCTCTCTCTCTATCTTCACGCTAATCGGTGTCTACGTATCATGAGCATTGCACCGTAGAATGGACGAGCAACGAGCAAAGCAGCACGAGTTCATCGCCAACATGTCAAAGAACAACCTGGCCAGGTCTGTTCTGCTTGTTGTTGTAATTTTCTTGCTTCTTCTCCTCCTCCTTTAGCTTGACCAGCATTAGGTCATGGCGGTTTCTAGTGTCTGGATGAAGACTGTTTGGATCTGTGGTTGAAATCTGGCAGAGAACTGGCTGCGGCCATAATCAATTATCAGGGCGATGATCCTCTTCAACCCTGGCTTCGGTAAGTGGTTTCTTTCTATCAACGGGAGCGGGTTTGTTTCTTCCTCCATGCGACAATTAGTCCTCTTCTCTGCCTACTTGCATATTCTTACCACTGGTGGCTACCTAATGCACTGGTGAGCTGCAATTCAATTGACAGTGTGATTCCTTGTTGTGTGCATGTATCATCTCACTGTTTGCCTGGGAGCTCAACTGGGAGCAGGTACATTAACTGGTTGAAAGAGTCACAGCCAGAGGATTTGCAGCCATGGCTGCAGGCGTGTGCTCAAGCATTTGAAACAGATGAGCGCTACGTATCTGACATTCGTTACCTAAGAGTGTGGGTGCAATATGTAAGGCAGCCTCTCTTAGTATCTGACAACTTTTCCCCATTTGAATTGTATCTATCTCACATGGAGGATACTTGCAAGGACAAACAGAATCACATCCCATTTTCTGTGGTTTGTTTTGGGTGTGCTCACTGTCCTTGTAGGCAGACTGCTGCCCAGAACCTGCAGACGTCCTTTCGGGTTTGGAGGGGAAAATAGGCCAAGAGCATGCACTCTTCTATGAAGCATATGGAACATGCCTGGAACTTCGCAGGAATTTTACCAAGGCCAAACAAATTTACGAGCTTGGTGTTTCAAGGTATACACAAAACATCATCAGTTCAGCACTTCTACTGCAACTTGAATTCAACAAACTCTGCATCAGAAAATAGGAAATTGTTAATTTGGTCCCACTCATTTTCCATTGTTAATGAGGGACCATATGCTGCAATTTAGTTTCAGGAAGACCAACAGGAACTGAGGGGTGCAGAACATGAGTGCAGGCAAGCACAGCCAATTGGAAGGCTGAAAAATATGTATGAATCTTTCCTCCATCGGATGAACTTACGCCATGAGCGCACACAGCGAGAGGTTAGTTGGCATTTTTGTTGATGACTATTTTATGTCTTACTTCCAGTGGTATTGGCCTTGTATTCATGTGCACTCATGTCCCAGGCTAAGTTTGCCACCATTGCCAGATGGAAGGGATTTGAGGAGCTATGGGTTTTCATGACTTTGTGGATAAAGATCAAACACTGATGGTCTCTAAATCACTAGAGGTTGGAGTGCAGTATAGATTGATGCCCCTGTGGATTGATGTTATACCTGAATACTGATCCATATTTGCAAACTTGTGCAGCAGCAACAGGCATTGTCTTGCATGATGAAATTAGGGCCAGAGAGACCAAATGGTTTTGCACATTCATATGAAGACACAGGAGCTTGTCAAAACTCAGGTTCACACCAGCTCAGAGTTTGTAGGATGCTTTAGTGGAGGTCATTCATATCTTCTGATCCTCCTGCTTGATGCAGTGATTGTTTAGCTAACTCTTGGCAGGTTTTGGGGGGTTTATAATTACAGAACCAGGTCCTGCCAAAACTCTCAGGGCTGAAACTAATTCAAACCCCCCTACTCTTGTTGGATGGATGATATATGGGATGAGCACAGAAAAAATGGAGGCCAGTTTTGAGGAAGCAAGGCTATTGCATTGGAAACCTGCCCAATCAGGGCCTCAATGGACTAGTTCATGTGAAAATCTTGCTGATGAGGTCAATGACAAAGAGAAGCCTTTGGGCTTCCTGAGAGCAAATGTTGGCTTCAAGGAAAAGGAAGTTCCTCCATCTATTACTAGATGGCTGGAGAGCAATGATGACTTGCAAGACAGAAATGTAGTTGGTTTGCTGAGGGGATACACACAGAAGGAGGAAAGGGCAGGGCATGAACTTCCTGTGGCTCATTTCCTCCCAGCAAGATCAGCTAGTCAATCTAAGAATGTGCTGATCAACCATTGTTCTGTTAATAGGATTGATAAGGGTTTACTTCTTCACTGTCCTTCTCCACCCAGGGGTTGTGGGCCTGTTGATAATTCTGTGTTAGTTGATGGAGATGAAATTGCTGGCAGCAGACCATCTACCGAACAACATTCAATTGATCTTGATGCAAATGCTCAGGACACAATGGATCACCAATGTCTAGTTGACACTACACAAGATGCTGTAGCAGACATTCTTTCAATGTTTACTGATCCGATTTCCTGCAACACATCCAAACCAAAAGCTGGGTTTTCCCCGGGCATGAGGTCCAGAGTACCAGCTTTTGTAACCAGGGACTTTGATTCACAGAATTTTGAAATTCCTAATTTTGTACCAAATTTACAGACTATGGACACAAAAAATGAAAGCAATCTGGGGAAAGACTCTGTGTATCCCTGGGAGGAAGCTCTGGTCTTGAAGCTTCTGAAAGATTTGAATCCACCTCTAACAGAATATGAGGTACAATGCTAGCTGATGTTGGTGATGATAAATACCATACAGCTGACTGCAGTATGATTGCAATGGAGTAGAATATTTTATTGCAAATAACTTGTGTCAAGCCATCTAATAGCTTTTAGCAACACCAGGTTTTTAACAATATCAGTTGTGAAGTCGGACACACTTTCAATAAGAATTTCATCTTCAGTAGTAATAACCATGTGCCTGGAATCACTCATCTGATTCCTGTCTGGTTTGAATGCAGGGTTATTTACCAAGTACTAAGAAGTATACTGGGACTGTAAGTCTCTCAATGTTGAAGTCTGGTGTGCGAAACAAAACACTGAAGCTTGGTGAGCACATCTGCCGTATTGTGAAGTCATGGATGAAAGAAATGTATATGTGGGCTTCTTACACTACTTTCTTATCATGCAAACAATACCAAATTGGAGACAGAAGGACAACCAAAAGAACATTGTGGTGAAAAGTGGAAATACCCTCAAACTAACAGTTATGCCTTGATGTAGGGTCCAGCACCTATCACATGAAAAGGTGCACAGGGAAAGGTGCTTTTGCCCAGGTCTATGAAGCTGAGGTTGAAGATGGTTATGGAAGAGATGACTGTCGTGTTGTGTTAAAGGTTTGCATGTGACCTCTGAAGGTGTATTTCCTGCTTAGTTATGTAGCTAGAGACTGTAGAATTCCCTGGGGTGCTTGAAAAGGGAGCTGACAAATTAATGTATGGGTCCACAGCTATGGTGGATGTGGAGATCATGTTCATGAATGTTAGGTAGTTTGAGAGGTAAATTGAATAACTTTTATATGGTGCTTGACCAGAGATCTCAAAAGTGAGACATAAGTTTTCACCTTGCAATGACGTAGCTCAGAAGAAGGTCAAGTCCTTTTTTGACTGACAGCAACTGAGATACCAAGCTGTGTTCCTTGTATTCAGCTAGGTTTGTGTGGTCATGGATACAGGTCCAAAAGCCTGCTTGCCCTTGGGAGTTCTATATCTATAAGCAGCTTGACATACAGATCCCTTCTGAGGAGGTGTGTCCAAATCACTTTTGTTTTCCACCCCCATCTTGAGTTTGTTTGCTTGTTTTCCTATTTAATTTCAGGTGGCACTGTGTATAGTGTACTCTATTTCCAGAAAGTCTGCTACAGGAGTGGTTGTATTTGTTGTCTCAAACTTGTGCAAAATGATTTTGCCTAGGTGTGGTCTGACAGTTACTCAATTGTTGCTCTTGTAGAGGTGCTTCTATGGGTATGCTCATAAAATCCATGTCTACTCAGATTGTAGCTTTATGATGTGTGATTACTGCCAGTATGGCACCCTTCAGGTACGCACAAGTAACCTTATGTATTAACCATTCTGAGCTCGGTGATTACTGTGCTTGCTGTAGACACTACATTAATTTTCTTTTGCAGATGTTAACTTACTGGAGTGATCTGGAAAATTCAGTGCAGTTTGGTCTTTTTGCATGCAGGAACTGGTGAATGCTTATCTTGCACTTGGGCAACGCATGGATGAAGTTCTTTGTATGTACTACACAATTGAGATGCTGGATATGCTGGAAGTTTTGCACAGAGTTGGCCTCATCCATGGGGACCTCAAGCCTGATAATCTCCTCATACGTAGTGACAGGTGTGTTTAGGTCTGCCCTTTGCTGTGACAACAGACATTATGCAGATGGAACTCATTTTCATTTCTCATTTTTCATGACTCTGATATCATACGAATACTTCTTCAGAGACTGGTGTCCTTTCTGGAATGTTGTATGAAGCCTGTTTTCACTATCTGAAGTGCACATTTTGCAGTGAGGATTGGGAAGAGTGGCCGCCTGATCGGCCTGGGCGCTGGAAACATCAGGTTTGATCTTTTATGAGTGATATATGCAAGCTGTGGATAGGCATGAATGATATCTTTTCTATGTATATGCTGTTGAGGAGAATGAACAAGTACTGGACAGGCCATGAATTCCAAAGGGAAATATTCTTATTGGTTATTCCTTTGTATAAGAAAGCTTCAATCCTTGTGCAGGGGCTTTGCTTGATAGACTGGGGCCGAAGCATTGACACAAATCTATTTCCTGAAGGGATGGAATTCATAGGAGACAGCAACACTGTTGCATTCCGGTGTATAGAAATGCTGGAGAAAAGGCCTTGGACTTTTCAGGTTGCACTTTGGATTTGTTTCAAGTGTCTTTGGAGCCCTCAGTCATCAATCTAGTTTCCATTATCAGCAATCAATCTTGTGACTGTTAAAGTATGTCCTGTGAAGTTTGTTAGTGATGTCATTCATAAGCATGTGACAGCAAGCAAGAAGCTTAACTGAAATATTGAACAGGTGGACACATATGGTTTATGTGGTGTGGTACACTGCTTGCTACATGGCAGCTACATGGAGATTCAGAAGAGCTGTGGATCAGACTCCTGTCCCATCTATTCTCCTAAAGCACCCTACAAACGGTATTCTCCTTGCTGTAATTCTCTTCCTCTTGTAGGACATGTCCAGATGTTGCAAAACTGAGTGGTTCTGTATTTCAGAAGAAGCGTTGAAGGAATTGAAGCCTCTGGTGTTTTTCATCTCTGAAGGCATACATGTTACTTGACTTCTGATGGTGTTGCAGATACTGGAATGTAGAGCTATGGCAGAATCTCTTTCAGACACTGCTGAATGTGGGAAGCTGTGCGAATAATCCAAGCTTGGGAATTCTTCGCAAAACTTTTGAGAACCACCTAATGAGCACTTCTGGCCTAGTCAAGAAGCTACGTCAGCTTCTGTTGAAGCAAAGCATCATGTTGCGCAGCCGGAGATAATTCCTATTCTTCTCAGTTGGTCCACAGCATTTAAGTTCAACTGTATGCATCCCTTGTTTATTTCACAGCTGCTGTTACTGAGCTAGGTGCTCCATACATAAGCATCTCCTTCTCTATGTGGTTCCTCTCATTGGGGCAACCTATGTGAAGACTTTAAGGCTGACTCACCTGAGCAGAAGACTCAAATCACAACTGGGTGTGGGATCTGTACAATTCAAGAGAAGCAGAGAGACCAGATTCCATGGCTGGCAGTCTGGAGACAAAAAGATGATTTCCATCCTGTGTTGCAGGGGACTCTGGAGTGGTCTTGTCCAAGTGAGCCATGTTTGACCCATGTAGTAAGAAACTTGTTCCTCCATTGGATGCCACTATTGCAAGTTACAAGGCTGATGCTATCTAGTGTTTGGGGCAAGCTATTATGTCTATTGCTCCTGACTCATACTTTTGCAACAAAATTGTAGATGATACCCGGAGGCCTGGTTGATCATTCAAGCATGCAGTCTCAGTGCAGGAGTTGCTTTCTGGGGAGATAGTGGCCACCTTTGTGCAGCCTTACCCCACTGCCTTGCTTCCTGAAACTGGGGTGAAGGGTAACTGGCTGCACCACAGAAGTAAGCTGGCTGATCCATCAAAGCTCATGTCAGATTTATGCTCTAGTTACTTCTTGGCATAGTAAATATAAGTACTTGTGTACCTGTGGTACATCTCAAGACAGCAACAATAAATTAAAATATTCAAGCTCCATTCCATAGCCTTGTCATACAGAGTCTGTGGCCTTGATTTTTGCAATAGCATTTGCACCAGTACTATATTCTGGCATCTATTTGCTCAAGTGCATTTTCAGTAATTTGGCTTGTGTAATGGAGACCTGTACTAATGCATCATGATACTTATTGCAGGATTTAACGCTGGAAATACACAGGGCAGGCATATTCTTGTAACTATGTGGGGTTCAAGCACAGGACTTACTGAATATGGCAAAATATGCAGACAGTAACAACAGCAGCTCTTGATTTCAATGCTGTATTAGATCACTTGTGAAGGCAAATTGTCTGGGACCAGAATGGAGTCCCAGGAATTTTAGAGCAGGCAATCACACAATGATCAGTTAAAGCATCTTGTAAACTGGTCTCACTGTGTGGTGACCTCTTGGAATAATTTTAGTATATTGCAAATATTGGTTAGCAAACATGATATTAGTGATCACAGCACAGAGTTGTATTACGGATGACTGACCTTATGGTAATTTGTTTGCCATATATGGCTTTTGGTATCTTTGATTTTCACAGACTCTGAATACGATGTTGGATGGACTGGTGCACAATTTGGAATTCCATGGTCCTGGTGAGAAATGTTTTATATTTGTCTATTTGTGTCCACTAATGAGAAGTTTGCTTTTGAGAACTGTGTTTGATAACAAAGCTTTTGAACTTACCCATGCTTAATCAGATTGTTGTGCTTTCCTCAGTTCAGAATCGTTTATCAAAAATCTGGTAACTGTAGAGCCAGTTCATTCAGGTGCCAGTAATGTGTGGCAATTAGAGTAGTGCAAACACAGCATTTAACCTTCATGAGCTTGTTGCAGGTCTGACTCCTGTTTTGGTATTCTCTTCATTATTCCATTGTCCCTGTTATTGGATTTCATAGATGTGAAAACTGTGTTTCATTGCCTTTTACTAACTTGTTTCTTGTAATTTTGCAATCTTCTTGTTGTGGACAGCCTCTACAGTACACTTCCATGGCTCCCAAAATTCCTACCACTTCAAAAAAACAGAATGAGCTGATCCAAGCATCAAACATGGACAGAATTGAAGAAGCATGGATCAATTTCAGGGAGATTGCAAGATCTGGGCACTGGCAGTCAAATGAGGTAATACAAGTCTGTAGGACACACCTGTCCTGCTTCTGGGGCCTTTAACTCCTGCCCTGAGCCTTGCAGCCCTGCCTTGAGCAGTAGATAAGTATTTTTCTTGCTGAGGACCTTGTTGAGTTTCCAGATAATACATATGTAGACTTATTAGCCAATTCCTCATCACTAACCCCACTCTTGCTCAGGCATCACTGCGGATGTTCCACAGTTGGTTGGGTGCAGTTCGAAAGATCAGATGCATGTGAATCATGGTCATCAATCTGTTTTTTCACTGGCATATTGAACATTGGAACTGAACTTGTAGGCAAATGGGAACTCTCTGTGAAAAACCACGGCAGGGGTGAAAGACAATTGTGAAACCCAATGACCAGGAAAGTAATACTGAAAACTCCAATTTTTTTATCAGCACGTGTAAGCAAAACTAGTATCAGGGTCTCCTGCAATCTCAAGGCCTGTTAGTTTATTTCACTTTATTCATTCAGATAATTTTGGGAACTCCTGGTCCTTGCTTGGGGCAAAAATCATCTTTCCTTTTACAAGTCTCTTTCTACAAGTTCTCATGCATTCATGTGGATTTTGTACCACATATCTTCATGATAATACACCGGGAATAGTTCCTCATATGGTTTTTTTGGACCAGGCTTCCTAGTAAGTGTATGTGTGTTTGGTAGGTACAATCAGAAGCATCAGGAATAATCATCTTAAGCTTTTCGTGGATTCTTTCTTACAAATATGGGTCCCCGCACCTGAAAAAAAAGTTTTGACAGCTGTATGCACAGGGGGGAAAAGGCCTTGTAACAAGGTTGTATCTCAAGGCTTTGCAACAAGGTGCAAGTCACTGCAGATTGGCACAGTTGTATCTCATCGGAAGCTAACACCTGTTAGCCATCCACGGTTTACAGGTACTCACTACTCACTCCCATGACTAGAATTCACAACTTTCAATATTAAGTACATAGGTAATCGGTGCATGTCTTCTTTCTGCTCACAAAACATTTGAAGAATAATTGATAAAAGTGATCAGGTTGCAGGTGTTTGGAATTTGAAGTTGTAACCTGAATGTCTCCACAGGAAACTATCATGACAAAAAGGTCGAAGAATAATGGTAAAAGTGATTCTAAAGGTACAACAACACACCCTTCCTTGCTTAGAAATTTCACCTTCTGCATTCATTCTCCATGCACATCCCCCTATTGTGTGCCATGGTTCAACTTCCATGTATATAACTTGTAGAGGGCTGCAAGATGTTGTGCTGAGGCACGACAAAGCATGCTACTATTTTTGGGGGAGAGAAGAATATTTAGGCTTTTATGTTGGGGTGGGGAGTACCCAATGTTACCAAAATGTCGATGATGGGCCAATCAAGTGACTCCATCTGGAAAAAATAAAAATAAAAAATAAAGTGTGGATGCACCCCTCACTACATAATAGAAGCCTGAATAAGTACCTCCTATTTATTAATAGAAAGGTTAAATCAACACATTTCTGTCAAACAATTAATTAAATTTGAAGATTCCATATATATATATGTATATATATTCTTGATCATTCTAAATATTCTTTAATATCCTAGGAAATTTTTTGTTCTTTGAGGTTTCTTTTTTTGGGGTGAAAATTTCAACGTTTCTGAAAATAATATAATTAGTGTCAAAGCTGCCAAGGTACTATGGTCTTCTCCAACAGACCAAGGCAAAAATTTTTTTTTAATGAATTGTGTTTGCTTTCCCGTCAACTTCATGAACAAACCATTTTTATGATCATGGTAGGTGTATAGGTACCAGTTCTGGACAGAAATTTGGTACTAGGTACTCATTTAGTCTCTGGACAGAATCCTCTCACAAAAGCTTTTTTTTTGCCCTTTTTGCATGAAACTTGCCAGGGCTTTGTGGAAGGATTTGGAAAAGTGGGTGGGGTGCGGTGGGGTGGGTCGGTGGGTAGTTTCACACTTTTGTGGTTTGAATCAATAAAGAGATCACAAGAATTCTGTTGTTTTTGGATCATCAGTAAAACGAGTGTGCATTGCATGCTTGTACGATGTATTACAAAATGTCACTAGTCCTTGTTCAGTGTACCAATAAACTCATTTGAATCCTCATTAAATCTGTTCAACCTCATTAAATCTGTTCAACGAGATTAGTGAATTCACTCAAAATCCAATAAAAGCCCTCAACAATAATTGAAGATGCATTTTGTTATAATGTTGGGTCTCCCCTTTGATCAATCTCTGAATATTGGTTTGTTTGGTTTTATCTGAGGTATTCAATTGTTTATCAGTTTGAGCATGTGTTGATTGTCATTGCCGTTGTTGTCTTCATCGGCGAGAGCTATGGAAAGTGTAATTTGGCAGCTGTTGTTGTTGCAATAAAAGATTCTTGAATGTAGATGAGAATTTTGACTGAGTGGTGTCCTATTGATTCTGAAAGGTGTCACACCGTGGCCTTGCCATTTACATTAAAAAGTATCTGAAAGCAAAAGAAGAATGAAGAATGATTGAAACTCAAATATTTTCACCATGCAAAAATGTAATCTTCAAAAAATCCTGTAGAAGAAACCACCAAATCCTTCAAGAGATTATAACTCTGATAACTAATCTCAAGTTTCAACACAAGCCAAAATATTATCTTTCAAAAATCCTCATGTAAAAATAGACCTATTATTATATTAACTAGGGGCCAAAATCCCTTAAGCTATTATACTCTATGATGAATCTAAAACACAATATCCTTGCCTACCAAGGCAAGGCCAATATAAAAAACTCTTTAGATCTTGTATTTGGGTGTTTGGCATTTCTGCAATGGGGGAATTGGTCATGCTTTTTCTTGATTGGGTCATGTGGCATTTTCTCCCAAATTAAATATTTTTTCAATCAACTACTATAATATTGTGAAAAGAGTAGTGAAATTAATTCAAAGTGTAGCCTATGATAATAATTATGATGATTTTCAACATGCCAACTTCATATTTTCACAAATTTTCATTTCACTATTTTGAGGATTATTTAATGACGAAACTGACCTTAGGGTAAGGTACTGCGTGAACCTCAGGGCTCTGACCTCGGTGCTCACACAGTAATTCCCTGATAGGAAGGCCTTACCCTAGTATTAATTCTATAGTTTGGTGAAGGAAAAGTTTTTGGTGGGTATGGGGGGGATGGGGAGAGGGAATGTTGTTTTTGTTTTTCGAATTTCTCATACCTTGTGTTCCTCTAGTTTCTGGGAGTGATTTGGGAGAAAAAGCTCATCATCGTCAACAACACACCCATCTTGTGCTGTTGTCATGCATGCTAGTACTAGTAGAAGAAGAAGAAGAAGAAGAAGAAATTCCAATTATCACGCTCCCAACACAAAGGGTACGGTGCTGGAAGACCAGGACGACATCAGAGCTTCCCTTCCCTTCCCTTCCCATCCCATCATGAGTTTCCCAAGATTGCAACAACACAAACATACCTGAACAAAAGAAGAACAAGAACAAGAAAACGGCCAGAGAGAGAGAGAGAGAGAGAGAGAGAGAGAGAGAGAGAGAGAGCCCAAAAAAAGGATTTTTTGTCTTCGTAACTGGTGGTCTTTTTTTCCACCAGATCACAACTATCATGGCTGCAGAAGGTGGAGGAGATCATCAACCCCTAGAGTCTACATTGGAGCTCACAACATGGCAGCAGCAGCAAGGTGGGTGGGTCCCCTTTCCCTCTTCACAAATTTTCTTCTGTGCACTCGGGATTAGGCGGCAGCGGCAGCAGCAGCAGCAGCTGATCACAACAACCCAATACGGGCCCCCCTCCTTCTCTTCCTCTTCTCTGCTCTTCTCTTCTTTACTGTTCTTTCTCTCTGTCACACAACAGGCTTTTTGAACATTCTCGATTCTTGGTCACGTTCTGGTCTTTCTGTTCTTTGTTCTTGGTCACCTTCTCATTTGCAGGAGTCCTTTCTGGCACGCGTCTGGAACTCCCTCTCTCTATAGGAAGTAGATCGCTGCTGTAACTACCAATCTCCGGAGTATGCCTGTGTGCATGCATGCATGCATGCATACATGTTTATTTTGTTTATGAGATGAACTTGCTGCTATAAAGCTATTGCTGAAACTGTTGAAAGAAAGAAAACTTATAAAAAAAATCTGCGTTCTTGCAAGGCAGTTTTGCACTCGAAATCGATCACGAAAAGACGCTCGAGAATTGATTCCTTTTTTTTTCTTTTCTGTTTTTTTCCTGTAGATTTTTTTTTGCGAGTAGTTTGTCTGTTTTTTTTCCCGGGGGTTCATTTCTTTGTTTCAATTTTTCCTCGCCTTGATATCGCTACAATTTGAAGAAGATAGGGACAAGAAGCTGAGCCTCGGAAGCCCCAGAAGAAGAAGAAGCAGAAGAGAATTCGGGGGACAATTTGTCATGGATCTCTAGCTATGGAAAATCCCGGCTATGGAAGAAAATGTCAACATTCGGAGAAGAAAGAAGAAGAAGAAGAAGAAGAATGTCTCTGTGTGTGCTCCAAGGGATTTGAACTGAAGATGTGTTTTTTGGTAGAGTTTTGCAGGCAAGGAGGAAGTCACAGAGCATTTGCTCAAGATTCCAGACGATTTCGATGGCTTACAAAACAACAGCAACAGCAATATTATGCAGCAGCAGAAGTTGCAGAAGAGGTCTTCTTCAGCCAAGATCAGCATCCAAAGCTTGGAGAGAGTAGTGGAGCTGGACAACCATATTCTGACAGGCATCTCGGTCGACATCCAAGCTGGGCAGGTGGTGGGGATCATTGGCCCCAGCGGGAGCGGAAAATCGACTCTGTTGAGAGCTATCAATCGGTTATGGGAACCACCTCGAGACTCCATCTTTCTCGACGGCGAGGACATCACCAAACTGAACGTCCTCACGGTCAGACGTCGCATTGGCATGCTGTTCCAAACACCACTGCTCTTTGATGGTAAGTTCATGGCATCCATGTGCAGAAGAAGAAGATTCATGACATCCCATGTGCTCTGTAGATCTGTCTCTTGGGCATCATCATCATTCCATGTGGGTGCTCTCTGGCAGGTACCCATGTGCTTGTTTGCTCTCTAGCATCCATGTGTTCTCTGCATTTTGCTCTCTGCAAACAACTCTGCAAAACTTGTCTTTCTTTCTCTTTGATGGTGGGTGATAGGCTGCCTGGCTGTCTATTTGAATCTCTTTCTTTCTTGCTTTCACAAGTAAAAATGTGTACATGTGATTGTGGTAGTGTAGTACTTGAAGAGCTCAAAAACCATTGTTTGTTGGGTTTTGGGGTTTGCCAGGAACTGTTGCAGATAATGTAGCTTATGGACCAAGACTTCAGGGAAAGAGATTGACTGATGCTGAGATTGAGGGATATCTACGGCAGGCAGATCTGGATGTGTCATTTGCTAAGAAATCTATCATTGGTCTTTCAGTTGGTCAAGCACAGCGGGTGGCTCTTGCTCGCACCCTTGCCAATCAGCCTGAGGTATACATTTTGCCATGTCCCTCTTTGTCTCAAGACTCACACTGTCTACCCATAATAGTTATATGTATGCCTTTGGGGTGTTCTCTCCTGGAATCAAATGTGTTGTAGTGTGTGGGAAGGAAGCTTGCTGAGGAGAGAATTTTGATATCTGACAAGCATCAGACAGAAGGGTGAAATTCTTTTGGGAAATTGGTGAATCTCATTCACTCACCCTCTGGAGTAGAGTCCTTCCTTCCTTCTTTCCTTTGTTGTTTTCCTTTGCACCTCCTTCTGCTAACCCTCAAATTCCCTGCTGCTCTGTCCAAGCTGTGAGAGAAAAAAGCTCTAACAGTTGCAATCTGGAATCCAGTAATGTGTCATTATATGACTGTTGCTTGATGTGCACACACTAATAGGGTTTCGTCTGCAGATCAGTCATGGGTTCTGTATAGTTGATGCAATTGTTTTACTTCTGCACATCTGTAAGTTCTCTTGGTGAATCTGCTTCAAGCTCCAAGACATACAGTTGAAGAAACTTGACAAATGCCTCTGATCTGATCCTTATATTTGGTGATAATAATGCTACTCTTTTTCTTTTTGTTTTAAACCCTTTTTTTGGAAGCTTTTGTCAGTATCAGCTTCAGTTTTGCATCTGTGAAGTTGGGGCAGAAGCCCATTGTGCTGCAGCTGGGCACCTGTTTTTCTTTTGCTGATTGCAGCAACACAGAAAAGGTGCTTTGAAGATTGTCAGTTCTCTCCTCTACAAGAGTGGCCAGAAAGTCCCATATTGAGCTGAAACATTCCCAAAATTCTTCAGCTGAATGAAGAAGCTCACTCCTGGGTAAACTCTTGAAAGAATGTTTTTTTAACACAAATTTTACTAATTGGGGGCAGGTTCTACTCCTCGATGAACCAACAAGTGCACTGGACCCAGTGTCAACACGCCATATAGAGGAATCAGTGATGCACTTGTGCAGATCGACAGGCTTGACAGTCATCATGGTTTCACACAGTATTGAACAGGTGAAACGGATGGCAGACCTGGTGTGCCTGGTGGTAGCAGGAGAGCTTATTGAGGTTTTGAAACCTACTGAACTGGTTTGTGCCAGGAATCCTCGAGCACAGGAGTATCTCAGAGCTGCTCAGCAGCAGTAATATTTTCCAAAATCAAAATGTGCAACTAAAAGTGCTCTAATTGTGTGTGTGTGCACGTGCTTCTCTCTCTCCTCTCTCTCCTTGTCAAGGGGGGATGAAGATCCCCTCTCGAGTTTTTTGCTTCAGCTATGATCCCTCAAGGGTTCTCTGCAAGGGGGTTTTAATTTCTTACACAAATGCATGCCACCCAATATTGGGTCTGGAGTTTTGTGGTTCTTACACCAATTGATCTGCTGCTGGTGCATGAAACAAAGGTGGTTGCAATCACATCCAGGTGTGTGTTTCTTGCCAATATGATTTACAATCTCCTATGTCGTGACATGCTTTATCTCATCAACAACAAACTTTTAGCATGGAAATTTTCATGCATGTCACAAAAAGATTTGTCAATCTTGATAACAACAGCAATCCAACAATTTCCCTCAACATATGAAATCCTTCAATAATTTTTTGTCATGAGTATGACTTTTCCCTCAAGCAAAACTTAGTAAAAAGAGAGGCAAACTTTGCTAACCCAAACTTCTGATTTTAAGCCTCTCTTCTGCATCCATTTTTCATTGCTATAGCATGGATGATCGATTGCCCTTGTTTGGAAAACTTAGACACTTTTGATAAATTGAGCTGTAGTAGGGGCCACAACTGGGACTGTGTTATTATTCCTCCCAAGACTTTGATCATCCCTTTCACTCATTTACTATTAACAATAAGAATGAGTGCTTAATGTGAACAAAGTTGCTTGATCTGAGCTAAGGGTCTTAGCTATCCTTTGTGGTGGACTCCATGGAACAGGTTTATCATGTTGTTTATGTGTGTGCAAAAATTCATCTTTTTTGAAGTTGGATCTCTTGCATCATCTAGTTTTCCTATTTCCAGTACATGTGGTTTTTTGTGAGCCTCAATGCCTGTTGTAGGGGCATGTTGCAAGGCACAACTCCTATTGGAGGGTGTGATTTTGTTGTGAGGCACAATTCCTATTTTAGGGTGTGATTTTGTTGTTAGGCACAATTCCAATTCTAAAGTGTGCTTTTGTGTGTGGTTTTGTTGCAAGGCACATTCCTATTCTGGGTTGTGTTATGGCTTTGATTGGAAATTGTGTGTTTTTTCACTTTAGGAATGGTATGCATGGGATTATTATATGTATGTGACTTTGCTTGTGACTTAGTAATATGTCTAATGCTAATAAGTCGGAGCCCATGACCAAATTTGGATCTGAATCAAAAATCATATTTACAGTTTATAGTTGAGTACATAAAAATTGAATAATAGGGTGGTCCTTCTTTTCTTTTTTTTTGAAAAAAAACTCATAAGACAACAAGGATTCCAAACTGAAATCATAACAGAATAATCTGTAAATTTGGGAATTATGACCACAAGTGGATCTGAAGCTGATTCTAAGGTGTTGATATACAACAACAATACATGAATATGTTCCCTTCATCATGTGATGATGTCCATTGCATGTCACAGCCGTCAACCACAGTAACACTTGGTGAACATTTCAATATTGGGCGGTTCCTTGATTTTTTTCCCATAACTGCTGGTTCATTTCGCTAGAATTTGGATCAACTTTTTGAGCAAATGACTTAGCTAGCATGTAACTAATTGCCAGTTATCCCTCTACATTGCACCCTAGATGTCATGAAAACGGTTGGAATTTTGAAAATCCAAGTTGGTAGGTTGTGGGTCCTTTCTGGTTTTTTTTGTTTGAGTATGGGTTTTGAAGGCCTTTTTATGTGGGGCCTAGGGTGCACTGAGGCTGAATTTCTGTTCATACAACTTCCAAAGCATTTGGGAGTTCTTTTTTCGCACAAAAAGAATGAGTGGGGAGAGGGGGACTAGAAAAAAGAGAACGTAATTTTTTTAAATTGCAATTTGTGACTAAAAAAGAGTTGCAAAGAACACTAACAATTAAGTTTACATGGATAAACCCTAAACCCTTGTCATTACTTCCCATTATTTGTCACTAAATTGTATTCTAGTTATCATAAGCATGAACAACAATGTAATGCAACTTGAATTTAATATTGAAAAGAAAGGAGATTGCATAAATATTGGGAGTTTATTCCTGGATATGGTGTTGAAAAATAAAATAAAATAAAAAACAAATGTGAAAAGACAAATTTTTCATGCCACACTAGAGAATGGGACAACAAATTAAATCAAACTGAAGCAAAAACAAATGAAAGTAAAATGTGCGATGTGAAATGAATGAATATATGGCCTAGCAATCAACTATAACCTTGTCTCTTTGCTGGAATAAGAGCGAATACAGGCTCTGGATCTCGAGAGAATGGAGTCATCTCCAAGATAAACCTAAAGATTGTGTCATGCTGGATGCTCGCAGACCTCCAGCATCGATAACTATCAAACTCTAAAAAAAATGAAAACAATCTCAACACAAACAGAAATTGAATCCCAACCAAAACCCACTCACCAATAGTGCATCAACATGTTAAAAAAGATGCTCCTTGCCATGCTCCTGGCCCATTTTCATTTCTGCAGCTGTGATCTTCCTTTTGTACCTCTTGTATTATCCCCATAATACAACAAGTCAATAAAAACGCATAAAGAATCTATTCAAGTCTCCGACCACTTTTGCGAAGTGCGGACCTTCACATATTGAAACTTGCAAAGCAGTTTGCGAAACAAATCCCATCGTATCTAAAAGCGCCAAAGTGCCATTTAAATCTTTGCGAAGCTGAAACTATCGCAACTCAACACACCAAAACGCCATTTGACCTATCTTTGCGATGCAATACGCATCGCAAAGGTATCGTAAACAGTCCTATTTGACTCGACAGAAACTCAACAGTAATTTTATTCGAATTTTTGTAGGAAAGAAATGGAGGAGAGGGAGGGTACTTACAAATGCTGCTTTGAGGTCGGGAATGCCACCTTGGCCTAGCCTGTGGGTGGTGTTTGGAACCAGTTTCACTCGCTCTGCTGCCTTGAGGAACTTCAATGGTGGATCACCAACCTCGTCCACCACTAATTGGCATTCAATAAGCTTCAGCTCCAGTGCTTTCAGGTCATGGTCAGACCTCCCAAACTCTCTTGCCTTCTTGGCCTTGGCTAGCTGCTCTATGATCTCCTTCAACTACCTTGTTGCTTTCAGCTGCACCTCCGACTAGTAGAAGGCATTCCAAATGTCTTCTGAGAACTTAAGCAGCCTCTCCAAGTTCCTGTACACATTTAGGTCTCTCAGGTGAGCACGAATCTTCATCCTGTCATGGTATCTTGCTTGAGACATTGAATTGGAGATCTTGTCTGCAATCCACTATGAATCAAGCTTTCCTCCATTTCGAAATGTTCCCTTGACCTGATTTATCACTCTCTTTGTTCTGCCTTTGAGAGAGTGTCCCACTCAACTCTTCGTGCAAAGTTGGTGGAGACAATGTGCTTAATGGTGCTCTTGGCCCCAATGTATGCCAGTTCGGTTGGAATTCCCTCCTTTGCCAATGTTATCAAAGGGAGCTTCTTCCTCTCCTCCTCCTTCTTCTTCAAGTCAAGCTTCTCCTTTCTGATGGCATCCCTCTCATCCTTCCTCCTTTTCTTCTCGAGAGTTCTAGGTGAGAGGGCTCCTGTTGTTGCTCTCTCATCTCTCTTTCTCTTCTTCTCTGCTGCCTTGGCTTCTGCAGCCTTCCTTGCCTCCTCATCTCTCTGTGCTTCCTTAGCAATCAGCCCTACTTGCAATGCTTGACCTAAGATGGCTGTCAAGGATGCCAACCCTTCAGGTGTCCTAGTATCGATTACAAACAGCTCTGAAGTTCTCAAGTGATCAACAACCATCTTCCTCAACCTTTCCTCATTGTTGTCACCTCTTCTAGACCCAGAACCCCCTCCACCAATCACAGCCATTGCAATCCGCAACCTTTTCTTTGCCCAAGCTTTCATTCGACAATTCTCAAGCAAATTTGAGAATGAACTCAAATTCATTCGCTGGTCCTTAAGGACTTCCGGCAATTCAGGGCTTGCGATGTAATCCGCATCATAACTTACGATACACTATTTCTCGCAAAGGAGTTTGGGTTTTAAAAATGACTAACAGACGCATTTCCGAAGGCCGTGCAATGTTGTTAGTTTCACAAAGTTAGAAGGTTGCGAAGTCGGAGGCTTCGTTAATGTAGGAGGAAGTTAAAGGGTTTAGGGCTTTGGTTTAAGTAACGTATGCAGATGCGAAGAGGGATGCGATGGTGGGGGGTTCGCAAGGGGTTCGCAAAGTTTTAATTTATTCTGGCTTTAACATTTTGTTGTTTTTTTTGCATATGCCAAAGGGTTTCGAGGGCTAGGGTTTTTGAGACTATTCTGGGAAATTTTTTATTTAGTCTCATGTGTGTCATGGTTGGTAACAAGTATGTTTCACCATGAAATTTTGGTAGGGAATAAGGGTTTACTTCAACTTTTGTTCAATTTAGGCACTGTTGGAGCCCGAACATCTATAAGGTAAGGTTTTTAATGTTTTATGAACAGATTTCTTTCAAGGTTTTCACTAGTTCCTTGCT
>Ga0116231_10004541_pt1 | contig 28041 bp, 21 predicted proteins | sample S1TSphgellanicum_2_FD_89695 | JGI IMG/M metagenome (GOLD analysis project Ga0116231, IMG submission 89695) | Host-associated microbial communities from peat moss isolated from Minnesota, USA - S1T2_Fd - Sphagnum magellanicum MG | ecosystem: Host-associated > Plants > Peat moss > Unclassified... | reverse complement strand
TGTGTGTTTTTCATTTTTTGTTTGTTTTTTGTCTCCCCTTGTTTGGTTCTTTCTGTGGCTTCCTGAGGAAGTGTTAACCTTGCTGTTTCTTCTTCATCGTGAGAATGGAGATTTCTCTATTCTTATGAAAGATACTCTTACTCCATGACCAACCCAATTCCAACCCATATTATACAATCTCTACTGATGCAAACTGCTTGCAAAAGTAATACTGTCGTGGGAATGTTTCAAAGCAGTAGGAAGGATTCAGAGGATTTGACTGTCGTGGAACAAGATGCTCTCCTAGTCTTACAGACTCTATGCAAGGTACTGACTCTTTGGGCAACCTCTTTCCTTTATCCCTCATCCCCCCACACAACAACTCAGCTCTTGGCAAAATGGTTGTTGGGTTCATTGCCTGTGGTCATTTCCTGTTTGGCATTGAATTCTAGAAAAAATAGACATTGTGTTTACTATGCATCTTTGGTTTCTGACAGTTGAATTGGTGGCACCTGTTGTGTGATGCAGATGGCAATGAAAGGTGGAGGTGATGAGTTCCAGAATCGAAATAAGCTTCTGTCCCTTGAGCTTCTTCAGGTTCTGGACATCCTTTCAGGATGTGCCTTTTGTTTGTTCCAGGCTTTCTGTTTGCCATCATGATTGCAACAAAGTGTTCTTGCTTGATAAGACATATGTTCCTTCTTCTCTTTGTTTCACTAAAAATTTGAGTTGGATCGAATGGGTGAGTGCAGAATTGCATTGAAAGTGTGAAGTATGCCTTCACTTTGGAGTTTCATTTTATTGATCTCCTAAGAGTTTTCGTGTGCTACATTTTGCTCAAGGCATGTATGTCTCCATCGCTACCAGTTTTCCAGGTCTGTACTTCCTTCTCTGCCTTAGTGCTGCTGTTTTTGTAGTTTTGGTTATGTGTTGTAGATTCAACCTCTAGATGCAGGACTTTTAGAGAGCTTTTTTCCCTGAAGCAGTTGGTTCTTTAGTATTCTGCAAATTTCTGCTGTTCATACTGCTTTCTTGTTGTCTTTGTTTCTTGGTCCTTTGTTATCTGTTTTCATTTCCTTCTTTGGAATTCTCTGTGGCTGGTTGAGGGAGTGTTAACCTTGCTTTGCCTTTTCTTAATCATGAGAATGGAGATTTCTCGATTCTTATGGGAGATATATTCTCCAAATTTCTTCTTACTGTGGCACTATGTTTGTTGAAAGTAAGTTGGGAACAATCAATTCCTCAACTTGGGTTGTCATCTATGTGCAGCTTGCAGCCAATGTTTACATGAGTCTCTTACAGCATTTCCGGGAGACCCTCAAAGTAGAATTGGGCATCTTCTTTTCATTGATACTGTTGCGCTCTGTGGATGTGACAGAGACGCCCCTTCCTCAATGTTCAACAGTCCTAAAGTAAGTGTGCATACTTGCCCAGGATCGCTGGAATAACAATGAACTCTCTGTGCTATTAGAAAGAACCCAGTACCTCTTTCTCCCATTTGCACCAGCCAAGCTAGATATGTGCTTGTCATCTGTCAACATTGGGATGTCTGCAGATCTGAGTGCTTTTGTATCTACAGGATCCTGGAGAAGATTTGCAATGACCCTCCAATGGTGGCAGATCTCTTCATTAATTATGACTGCAACTCAGATGCACCAAATATTTTTAAACGCATGGTATGTGCCCCCCAGGAAGTATGGCAATAACAGTCAAGGTTTGGGGTTTAGGGTTTAGGGTTAAGAAGTTCATGACTTTTGCTCGATGATGTATGAGCTTGTTATGTTTGAGTTCTCCAGATTACAGTGTTGGAAGCTGACATGTGGGTGTTTGTATAATTGTGTTGAAGGTGAACTCTCTGTCACGATTGGCACAAGGAACTCAATTTGCTGATCCTAACTCCACCACCTTTCTGCAAAACACAACGCTGAATGCATCTTCATTGCAAGTAAGACATCATAAGTTTCTTTGATGATGATATGTGAGAAGAAGAAAGAAGAGGAAGAAGAAAATGATGATGAACTACCAGGGTTTAGGGTTTAGGGTTTAGGGATACCAGGTGACTTTGAGACTCTCATGAAGATAGCTGACATAGTTTGTTTGTGGGTAAGCAGTGTCTTACAAGCATTTTGAAGTCAATTGGAATATGGATATCGAAGCACAGAGAAAATGGGGCGGCTGTTCTCAATGCATCCACTAACAAGACCATTGTTCTGGGCACTCATGCTGATGCTGATGAGCCTGAGCCAAATGATGATGACAAGGCAATGCTACAAGCTGATGAGTTTGGGATAGTAAAGTCCAATGAGGTTACACTGGAGACTGCAGTCAGAGAGGTACTATTCCATGAGATCCATTTCTCAGCCTTGTTGGAACTAGGATTCTTAGGCAAACCTAAACTTTAGAGCCTAAGAAAGAGACTTTGAAGAGGAGTTTTCTGTGGACTCACAAGAATGTTCGGATCTTGTTGATATCACAGAGAGAGAGAGAGATCCAATTGCTAAAGCAAAATACAGTGGCAGGATTTCAGAAACTCTCAATATCCCCACCAGACTTCAAGGGTCCCAGAGCTGCTGAAGGTTTACAAATACACCCATGACCAAGATTTGTGTACTAACTCCAAATGGGTGCTGTTCTTTCCAGTTCAATCAGACACCAATGAATGGAATCAACTTTCTGGAGGTTCACAATTTGATACCTCATGACCCAAAGTCAATTGCTTGGTTCTTGAAAGATACACCAGGCTTGGACAGGGTACGTGCTCCTGTTTGTCTACTATCACTTGTCACTGAACATGCTCAGGCTATTCCATGGTGCTCTCTATTTTAGTGCAGTTCTTATGTGGGTTCTGACTGCTGCTGCAGGTGATGATTGGAAACTATTTTGGCCAAGACGACGAGTTCTCTTTATCAGTCATGCATGCATATGTGGATGCTATGAGCTTTAGTGATATGCGATTTGACAAAGCTCTTCGAGCAATTTTGTTCGACATTCACCTTCCTAGGGAAGCTGAGAAAGTTGACCGGATCATAGAGAAATTTGCGGAGCGGTAAGTAAAAATACAACCCATTCCCAACATTTTTCTCAAATTTCAGATTGTGGTATTGTCTGTCAAGATGGCAAGTTGCACCCAAAAGTAGTGATGCCAGCAAATGAAGCTGACCAATCCAGGTTTCAAAACCAGACTGACTGACAATTTTCCCATTCTTTGTCCTTGTCAGTGGGCCACAACTAAGTAGAACATAAATTGTTTGGGTTAGCAGGTACTATAGAGATAATCCAAGGCTCTTCAAAAATGCCGACACTGTTTATGTATTGGCATATGCAGTCATCATGCTCAACAATGACATTCACAATTCCACAATTTTACCAAAACCAAGTAAAGCGGATTTTGTTCGAATGAATACATCTGGTGATGAAGTGGAACATGCACCTCAGGTGCGAGTTTCTCTGTCCCTCTCCCTACATCATATGTCTGCTAAATGAACTGTAGTGTGAGGTTTTCCATTTTCTGAACAAAGATGTCAGCATTTGACAAAGAGAGAGGATTCCAAAAGCAAATTCTGTACCAGTTTTGTATTGCGTTCTAATGTTGGATGTTGGTTGCAGGAGCTTTTGGAAGAGATATATGACTCCATTGTCCAAGAGGAGATTGTGTATGAGGATGGAGCAATGAGGGCTGAGAAATTGAGAGAGCAGCATTCCCTTGCCAGTGTATTAAATTTGTGTGGAGCACAAATGAGAGATATTTCAGATGCAAAAGAAGAGAGCAAAGAACTCGTGCAGGGTAGCCAAATGATGGTAAGGAGAGGAGGAGGATCTAGGGAAGGTGTGTTCCTTCAAGCGAAGTGTGAGGATTTTGCTCGTCGGATGCTTGAGACTGTTGGATGGCCTGTGCTAGCTGTGTTTTCTTTGACCATGGAGGATAGTGAGAATAAATCAGGGATGGTTGAGGGCTTGTGCATTGAGGGCTTTCGATTGGGGATTCAACTCGCAAAGACCCTTGACATGGATGTGATGCGCTATGCATTTCTTACATCACTTGTCAGGTATCCAAAAAAAAACCCCAAACCACTCCAAGAGATCATTGCATTCTCCTAAGATTCACTTTGCCTGAGTTGATGCCTGGTTGTTTAGCATTCCAGTTCCAGAGTTTGATGATGACTATGGGTGACTGATATAGTCTTTAGATTGATTTAGGGGGTTGATTCCTTGCATGTTTCGTAGCCGCTTGTGAGAATTGATTGGAGTTCATTATTATTGTGAAAGTTGTGAAACAGGAACTGCTGGTCTGTGAATGTGCAGATTTACTTTCCTGCATGCGCCAAGGGAGATGCGGTCTAAGAATGTAGAAGCCTTGAAGATGTTGCTTGGGTTGTGCCAGGCTGACTCAGATGCCCTGAAAGACACCTGGAATGCAATCTTGGAATGTCTCTCGAGGCTAGAGTACCTAACTTCACCAACACATGAAAGCACAAACATTCTTATGCTGGGTGGGAACCAAAGTTCAAGGCATTCCCTTCTTCTCTCTTTGACTGAGCTTGCCGGGAAGCCAATGGAACAAGTGTACATCAACAGTGTGAAATTGCCCAGCGATGTGATTGTGGAGTTTTTTACAGCATTGTGCGGTGTGTCACATGAAGAACTGCAACAGAACCCCCCCCGTCTCTTCAGCTTGACAAAGCTGATCGAGATCAGCCATTACAACATGTCGCGAATTCGCATGGTAAGAGGGTTCATACACACAATTCATATCTCCATTGAGACTTCAGGAAGAAAAAGAAAGAAAAACAAGCCACAGTAAATGCTTCACAAACATCAATTCAACTAGACAAGTACATTCAAGGGGACATAGAGAATAGAGAAAGCTAGTTAGTAGGGCTTAGGATTTAGCATGGCCATGGAGAAAGCTTAACTGTCAGTTTGTTGCTTTGATTTCAGGTTTGGGGAAGAATTTGGGCTGTCCTCTCCTCCCATTTTGTTGTAGCTGGCAGTCATGCAGAGGAGAAGATTGCCATATATGCAATCAATTCTCTGCAGGAACTGATGATCAAGTGCCTGGAGAGGCCAGAGCTTGCCAATTTCACATTCCAAGAGAGGATTTTGAAACCATTTGTTGTCATGATGGGAACATGTAAGAACCCAAGAATACGGGCTCTTATTGTGGACTCCATCAAACAGGTGGGTGGGTATTAACAACGCAGAATCCCAAACCTCCCAATTTTGGAGTTTTTATTCAAGCTCAAATCACTACTACAATTGCCAGGAAAAAAAGTGCAGGACTTCCCATAAACCCTAAACCCTAAACGCTGACATGTAGTTACAAGTATCATGATTTTTGCAGATGATCAAATCAAAGGTCGGGAGCTTGAAGTCTGGCTGGTGTAGTGTGTTCACAGTGTTCACAATTGCTGCTGAAGATGATGTTGAGGCTATTTCTGATGTTGCCTTTGAAAGCGTGGAGCAAGGTGAACAACAAACAATACCCGTTTTGTTTTTCCCAAATGAAAGTGTGCTGTTTTTGTTGGACCTTACTACCTTGTTTGCAAACTGTCTGAGAAACAACAAAAATGTGGACAACAATTGTGCAGTTATACTGGAGGATCAGGTGCTTGGAGACTGCTTTGTGGACTGTGTAACTTGCCTTCTTGCATTTGCCAACAACAAAATAAGTTCACGCTCGAGCTTGAAAGCCATTGCCCTTCTTCGGATTTGTGAAGACCGTCTGGCTGATGTAAGAAGAGGGGTCCTTTTTTTCTCTGTGTTCATCAGCAGTTGTTGTAGATGGTTTTTTGCTTCTTGGGAGTTTTGGGTTTCAAAGTACTTGAGTTCTTGTGATTTCTCTCCCTTTTCTGTGCTTGCATGCAGAGCACACAGTGCACTTTTTCTGTACTTGAAATTGTACCCAAACTTTTTTCTGTACTTGAACCCTAAACCTAAAGCGAAAGGTTGGGTACACAATAAGTGCTCAGTTCTTCAATTACCCAGAGTCAAAAGTCAGCGTATAGCAGCCAATTGATATTCTGAAGTTTTTCTTTTTTGTGGGTACAGGGTACAGTTATTCAGGGCACCTCGATTCAGAAGAACACTGCAAATCAGACAGACGTAGAGATTGCAGAACAATATTGGTTTCCAATGCTGGCGGGTTTGTCAGATCTGACCTCAGATCCACGTGCTGAGGTCAGAAACTGTGCCTTGGATGTCCTATTTGACCTGCTCAAGGTGCGAGGGCAGAGTTTCTCAGGACCCTTCTGGGAGAGTGTCTACGACCGTGCATTGTCCCCTATCTTTGCTTTTGTGCGCAGTGTAAGCCAACGTAAGGAGAAACCTTCTTCTCAAGATCAGTGGATTGAGGACGCATGCCTTCATTCTCTTCAGCTTTTGTGTGATCTCTTCAGCAGCTTCTATAAGGTTTGTTTCAGAACTTTTGCCCCCAACCTTTCAGGACCCCCTCAAATGTGGCCAAGAAGTGGGTGATTGCAAAACTTTGTCTGCTGTTTTTTGCCATTTCAGATTCTCATAAGGTTCTCTCTGCAATCTCGTAGATATGCATCCTATGTAAAGGAAAGCCAAATCCATGATCAAAATCTCAGTACTTTTTGCATGCTTTATTATGATGACTTTGTTTTCCAGGAAGTGTCGTTCTTGCTACCTTCCTTGTTGGGATTGTTGCTGGATTGTGCAACATGCCCGGATCAAACTTTGGCTTCGATTGCAATGGGTGCATTGATTCGGCTCACAGAGATCGCCGGTCACCAATTTGATGACAAGGACTGGACAACATTGTTGGACAGCCTGCGGTAAGATTTCTTTCAGACTCCATTCTATCTGGATCTGCTTTCTACTATTTTGTGACAGGAAATGCTGGCTGTAAAAGCTGCAAAGTATTTCACTATGGTTTAATTTTAAGATTGGAACCCGCTTTGTGCATTCCAATAGCACACAACTTTTGTAAGGAGACCTAATTGCATATTTCACATTCTGGAGTCTGGGTGTATCAAGGATTCCAACAGGCTAATGGTTGGGACTCTTTTGGAATTTGTGAAGGGATGTGTGCCACTCTACTCAGCCAGTGGAGCTACTGAATCCCACCAGCACAACATTCTTAGGTTCAGCAGGTTCTGTTCCAGGCTCAAGAAAATTCAGAGGCCCAACAACTCCCATCAGCAATTTCAGAGGGGACCCAACAACACCAACCAGTCAAGATGCCACCACCACTAATGAAGGGAGAGGAATTGAGTTCTTGGCTAATGGGACTCCTTTGAGAACACCACCACCACCACCACGCAGTGTTGTTGCTAATGGTGATCATGCCAGTTTGAACAACCAAAGTGTGAAGTCTGACACGACATCAGAAAACAGCCAACTTGAACAACACAGTGTTGTGGAATTGGAAGGTGTCACACTTGTCAACTTCAACAGTGTGATGCTTTCAGTATCTTATGCTAGAATAACATGTTTTTTCTTTTCCATTTATTCTCCATTAACCAACTCTCCGTTCTTGGGATATGTCACTGTAGGGGTGTGATCAGGATTGTGATATTGTACGTTCTTCATGTATAGGCTTAGTACCAATAAACCCTAAAACCTTTTTATGATACTAGAAACTGGAAATACAACATTTTGCTCTTGGGATTTGACTCTCTCTCAACTACCATCTTATTGTTTGACAACAGCACCACCTCCTGTCGTAGGAGGTTTAGAGGCAATAATGGCATCTCCAAAGGAATCAAGAGGCAGTCCAGGTGGTGGCTTGTTGAAGAACCAAGCAAGTGGAAAATCTTTCATGGGCAACATGATTGACACCCTTTTCATGAGGAATGTCACATTGAAGGGAAGGACCAGTAAAGCAACTGAGGCCAGTTTAGATGATGCTAATCAGGTACTTTTTCTTCTCTATTTTGTGCTATGTCACAGGGATGGGTGAGACTGCCCTGTAAAGTGCAGGTAGAGATCAGGTAGAGATGGTTGGTGGTATTTGTGCTACTTCCGTGAACCTTGTAACCAGCTCTTTTTGAATATCAACCTTCCAACATTACACGTTGGGTTTTGACCTTTACTTTAAGGGTCTCTGTGCAATCCTTTTGCTGAGCTCTTTCTGTCTGGTTGCAGGATGCAGATGGTGGTCTTCATGGGATGAATGGTGGTGAATTTGAAGGCACTTTACCGCCAGGCGTGAGATCAAAATGCTTGATTCAACTTTTGCTTTTGGGTGTTTTTGATAGCCTCCAGGTAATCAATCTCCTATTACAGAGGTGAACTGTCCTTCAGAACCAGAAGAGGTCATCATCATTGAGTCCAATCTGCGAAGTTGAGGTGTGGCATAGACAAGAACAAAAAAATTCTGACAATTAGCTGTGGGTATGGCAGAAAAATCACTGGGTGCGGTTGCAACCTTCACACAAGCGACTGATTATGGACACCATTCTCTCAATGGTTGATTTCGCTGCTTCCTACAACAGTGATTCCAACCTCCAGAGTCGTCTTAACCTACTCTCAGGGGACAGGTATAATTTCCTCTACAGACATATCCTTGAAGATGAATTTATTTTATTTTTTTAGTTTAGGGGTTCTGATCTCTGAGTTGTGCTGCTTGATGAGCTTGTAAGCTCTTGTATTTGGCCTTTTTACACTGGATGCTCAAGAACCTGGGAATCAAATTTGGTTCTTTGTTCAGGCCACCAGCAACTCTGCTGCGTCAGGAGATTGAAGGCACACGGATTTACTTAACAGTTCTTAACCAGACTGCCATTCAAGGAGTGTCAAATGGAGGAGACAGCATACATCCCAACGATTCTGACGAACCCATTGCCTTGAAAGGAGAAGAACAAATGCTTAGGGAAGAATCCGAGAGGTGTTTTATGGCATTTTGTGGGCGTATTTTGACAGAAGTGGCCACCTTGCAACCTGGTCCTTTTGAGATTATTCAAGCTGAAGCTCATCAATCCCTCATGTTGCGATCTCCTGTCACAGTCCAGGTTAGGGCATATTTTACCAATGCCCCACCTTTTTCCTTTGCTATATGTCATCTAGGATCCACATCCAAGCAAAAGGATTGATTCTCTTCTAAGGGGTCATTTCAAGTGCCTACCCTTTCATGTACATCCATTCATCAAGGTCTCATTTGCTTAGGTGGGGAATACTCTTATTGAAGCTCTTCTAGAGTTATCATATAGTAAAGAAACTCCAAAAGTTCTCTCAATATGTGGATTTTCCATCCCTATATTGACATGATATTGTAGAACTTGTTGTGCAGGAGCTTGTGAGACTCTTACCCCAAAAAAGTTTGGTTTTGCACTGCAGGTATTGAATGCAATGGCTTCTATGGACATGCCGATGTTTAAGAAGCATCTACCAGAATTCTACCCCTCCTTCACAAAGCTCATTTGCAGTGATCAGGTGTGGTGCATTTTTGTTTTAACTTTTTTTTTTTTTCGCATTCTTGCATTTTTGTGGGCCATGTTTGTTTCTTCAAAGAAAGGCTGGGCAAAATGTTGTTACGCACTCTTCTCAAGAGTTGTTTATACTCTTCTTGAGAATTTTTATTTTGAAGAGTGGAGTAGATGCCCCAAAAACTTCCAATTTTAAGGATGGGATCAAGAGGGAACTGATGGATATTTTTTTATTGTGGCAATGTAGATGGATGTGCGAAGAGCACTCGGAGATCTTTTCAAAGTGCAATTGATGGCACTTCTACCTTGAGGTGTGAAAGAGCTCTACACCCAATCCATCCCAGTTAAACCTGAAATTGCCTTAGCATGCCACAGAAGAAAACCCGTTTTTGCTTTGGTGGCTTATTCTTTTTGAGTTTGAGCACAACTAAAATTACCAAGTTTTAGCACTTACATTTCCTTACCATGGAACCCGATAGAATAGAATAACACTTGTTAAGAACCTCCTTCCCACAATGTACATTTGGGTGAGCTGATTTGCTCATGTATTTTCTAGGACAAAGCTTCTTGATTGGTCAGTCCCAAAGAGATATAAGTCTTCAAAACTGATTTTATTTGGATGTAACTCAGAGGCTTAAACATCAGAAGGTGAAGGTTATGGTTTCTTCCTTCAAACAACGCTGAAGCTTCTTTCCTTCTTTCTCCTTTCAGCAGTTTAAAAACACTTTTAGTCAAATCACAATTTAACTACACGTATACTAGTTGGAGCTGCTATGACTTCACACGACATGCATGCTACAAGTGGTGTTGTGGTTTGCTTTTGTGAATTCTTTGTTTTAACCCGAGTAGCACATTGTAAATCACAAGCTTTGTTCGACATGGGTAGTTGTTGCTGTGCATATTGTTGCTTAGCAGGACTTCTTGATACAGCTTGTAGTGTAACCGACTTGTAGGTGAAGGTTATGGTTTCTTACATATGTAATGGTCAAATAGTCATTACGTATCTTGTAGTAAACTTTGATGCCCAACATGTTATCGTTAGAAGATATATAACATGTTTGAATCATGGTTTCATGAATTAGAAAGTCATGTGTGGTTGATCCCAACATTATTAGTAGTATATATTTTTTTTTAGTTTGAACTAATTAGCATGGGAACCATGGATAACCTCATGCAAATTGACAAAGTAGTAATCTAGAAATAAATTGCACATTATAAGATTGACAAATGGTGTAAAACAATGTGTATAGATCAACGTGAAGTCACATTATCATGAAACCCTAAGCCTTCTTACATATGACAATAACTTCATGCATTGCCAAGCCATATATTCTATCTTCCCATATGTTGATGCACATTCTACTTGCTCATACATGACTTTCATTTAGGTTTTGATATTTTGCTTCAATGTATTTGTGAAGGTGGAAAGCATCAAAGAAGGCTTCCAAAAACCAATCGAAGACTAAATTGCTTGTGTTTTTCATTTAGATATATTGGGTTTGCATCGATTAGTAAAACCCAACTAAGGCAAATCCTAACAAGTCATTAATTAAGGAAATGGATTGTCAAAGGAGAAGTTTGGGATTCGAAGGTACAAAATGGGCCCACCTAATGAATTCCAAACAATGAGCATAAAATATGTAATTGAGAGTTTGTTTTTTTACACTTTATTTCTCAATTCCTTTCGCAAGATTTTTCCAGATGGACTCGTTGGGATCTTGTCAATGAAGTGAATTGCATGTAGCTTCTTGTAAAACACCACCTGCATTACCATAGTATGAAATACATGGTTAGTCTAACTAAATTTTTTTTTTTAAATTAAATCAAAGAGCTTATTCTAACCTAGAATTGTGGTTCTAAAAAAATCAAAGAAACAATCAAAAAATTGGCCTTGAATTGCCAATTTATTTGAAACATTTCAAAAATCCCAAATTGGCAATTATTTGATTTTTTTAAAATTGGGTTTTAACAACTAAAAACTCGGGTTATTTGATTTTGAAAAAAAAAAAAAAAATTAATCCTAGAACCATAAGTTACACAACATTTTTTTTTTAAAAAATCACCCAACATTATTGGTCCCTACTCATGATCATATCAATCAAAAAAGGGTTACCTGTTTTGCAACAAAAGCCTTGACATCATCTTCAGTGAGATTGAAGCCTGGTGCCTGTACTACAAATGCAACTGGTAGCTCTCCCGATATTTCATCCTTACGCCTGTTCATGATGAAATGACCACAACCCAATTCCTCAAGAGGCTAAATCTATCACCAACAAATCATAGGTAACAACAACTCTTTTGAATAGTGGATGGCATTGACGATTCCGCATGTAATGTATACTTGACCACCCTACAATTTTCCATCTTTTACCCGCCATTATTCAAGACTATTCAATCCTGGATTTTAAGCATTTTATTACTTTGCTTGGGTTACCCAATAGCAATCACTAAGCACAACTAGCCTTGATGAAGAAGAGAGAAATTGAAAGCATTAAAGGTTTGTGGGTACTTACGGGACTACAGCAGCATTAAGGATTCCTTCATGCGATATAAGAATTGCTTCAAGTTCTGCTGGTGGCACCTACAAAAGTATCAACATAGAAGAAACTCCAGGACATCAATGAAGCTATTATCATTGGAGATTTGTTTCAAAGACATACCATAATAATGATGAATTGTCTTGAAGAACAAACATAATACATACTTGAACATTTGGAGGCTTGATCAATTATATGTTATTCTCTTGAGGCCAGGTAGGCCAAACCTTTATGACAAAACTAGATTTGTTTCCTTTGAGTTGTATTGAGAAAAACTCTTACCTGGAAGCCTTTCACTTTGATGATTTCCTTGACACGATCTACAATGAACATCTCCTCATCTTCATCGATGAAAGCAATGTCGCCTGTGTGTAGCCACCCATCTTTGTCTATTGTGTTGGCTGTTGCTTGTGGATCATTCAAATATCCTGCAATTCAATTGATCATATGTAAAATGTATTCATTAACTTTCCTTTCAAAAAATGGCTTCCAATTTCACCCACTTTCAAATAGGTAATTGCTCGATCACATGTAGTTCAACACTTTGTTGTACTAAGCCATTTTCGCCATGGGAAACAACACAACAAAAATTGAACAAATTGTTGAAAATCATGGGGTCATTGTTGTAGCCTAGGCAATGCATATAATTTGGCTTTTTGCTTCAAGAGTTGGGAGCCTATGTAGTTCAAAATGAGCACATCTCTTTCTATGGCACAACAAATTTATACATTTCCTTTGCACTCTAACCAAAAATGAAACATGTGTTGTTGTTGGTTGCTACACAAGTTTGGAGATGAACCAACCTTTCATAATTTGAGGCCCTCGGATACAAATCTCGCCAGGTTGGTTGTATGTCAAAGAAAGGCCGGTGTCATTATCCACAATCTTCACCTCCGCATTGCGCACCACCGTTCCACATGAACCTGGTTTCACTGGGAATGGAGTCTTTGCAAATGCCAAACACATAGCAAGCACTGGACCAGCTTCTGTCATTCCATAACCCTACAAAACCCACCACACAATAATTATTTTTTTCCATTTTGCAAACATAAAGAATTATGATAATTATATATATATACTCCTTGTATTTTGAGTTTGGTTATTCTTCCTTTGAACTTGATTTGCCAGTCATGATGTTTCAAGGGCGAAGAAGAATACCAAAAATTGTTCCTACAATAGTTTGATATAGGATATTACACTTGGGGTTGTACCCCAAACAAATGAAAGAAATCTTTGCCAAGGTTGTTATGTAACTTCATGTTAGAAGAAAAAGATAATACTATATTTAACATGGAATCATGCAAACTTATATTTTATATTCTTTTAAAACTCCCTATAACCACCACCATCACATAAAAGCCTCACCCAAATCTATATAACAAAAATTATGGTGTCTATCTATCCATTTTTAACTATCTTCAATAACATTTTTTGATTGAACAAACATGTAGTTTAAGAGAAGATGCAAATAGGATATAGTGTTACCTACTACAACTTGTGTCAATAATAGAATGTATTTGCAAAGGAAACAAAAATAGAAGTGAAGCTTACATACATGTGTATGTACCTACTTATGCATTTACACTACTACCCCCCTTAATCAAACCTACCGTCAAATTTGTGATTTATGCAAAATTTTGTTGACACTTACTTGTCCAATGATTGCATCAGGTACACGAGCTCGAAAAGCATCTTCTAGTTCTTTCCCAAGAGGTGCTGCTCCCGAGAGCACCTTCTTCACACTCGAGAGGTCGTAATTCAACACCATTGGGTTCTTTGCCATGGCCAACACAATGGGTGGCACAACTGGCATCACTGTGATCTGAAAACATGAATTGTAACATAAAAACACAAATCTTGAATAATCAAGGTTTCAATCTTGATGGAACAATAAAATAAAACACTTTGGTGCAATTTGAGAATCAAGGGCAAGAACTTCCAACAAGGATTTTGACAAAGTTCCATGGACTTGATTAGCATTTGCATCCCTATGAAGTAAACTTTTGCACAAAAGATACAAGTCGTGCATGAGGTAGAAATCTATGTATATATTTCATGTTTGATCCATGAAAGCATGATTTCCATTGATACTTTGCACAAAAATGTTGAGTTCAAATGAAAAAGTTTGTGAGCATAGATATTGAGATCATGGAAGTCTAGAGATTAATTTTGAATTTCAATAGTAGCTTTCTTGATACAAAGGTTTGAGCAAAAGAAAAAACAAACTATAAAAAGAAGTTGGAAAACAATTCTAAATTGTGGGTTGTGGGTGGGTAATCGCATGATGGTAGGGTACCTTGTATTTTTGAATGAGTTCCAGCATGAGGTGGAGCTCAAATTTGGCCATGGTCACAAGAGTAGCTCCCACTCTAAGTCCGCAAAGCATGATGGAGTTGAGCGAGTAGATATGGTACATTGGGAGGACACACATCATGGAGTCTTCATTTGTGATATTTAGATTTGGACTATGGCCATCCACTTGTTGGGAGACACTAGAAAGCAAACTCTTGTGAGTGAGCATCACACCCTTGGGTAAGCCAGTTGTGCCTGATGAAAATGGAAGGCACACCACATCGTCTGGGTGTATGTCGACGATGGGACATTCGTTTTCATCTGCCTCGAATAGTAGAGAAATGTGTAGGCATGAATCCACGTGCTTGTCAACTGTGATGATCTAAAACCATCAATCCCCCGATTTTGTCAACCTCACTTATGTGTGTGTATGACAACCTCCTAATCTCTATTTTCTTTTCAAGATTTGATTATTTTTCATAACTAGATAAGAATTGATGAAGAGCTAACATTGAAAACATCATTGGTATTATTCAACGTGTTCATCAACAATTTAAACCTTCACATGATTGTTTTAGATAAAGAATGATGGGAAGGGTTCTGTACCTGCACATTCAATCCATCTAGCTTTTCCACATAAGAAGATTGAGTGACAACCATGGTTGCTTCGGCAACTCGGATCTGTTTCTCAAGCTCAGCACGAGTGTAGAATGGGTTGGCAGTGGTGACAATTGCACCTCGAATTGCAGCCCCAAGGAAAACTGTCACAAACTCTACCCCATTAGGCAATAACACAGCTACCACTCCTCCTTTCTCCAAACCCAATTTAGCTAACCCAGCTGCCACTCGTCGTGAAACCACATTGAGTTCTCCATATGTGACTACTTTACCAGTATTTCCATCAACAATTGCAGCTTTGTCTGGCCATTGCAATGATTTTTCCATGCAGTACTCTGGCAAAGTCATGTGGTCTGGAATGTCAATATCTGGTAGTTTTGAACGAAATATGTGTTCTTGAACTTCAGGTTGGGTCACTAAGCTAGCCTTTGTTGTTCGAGTTGGAATTTGTGTGATAGAATCCTCCGCTTGAATGATAGCATCTTCTACCCTGCTAGGTGCCATCTCTAGCCTCTTGCACTAGACTTGCTTCCTCAATCAAATCTCTCCTGGGACCTTTCAAACTCCTTGTCACACCTCAAGAAGTCAAGACCTTGAAATGATTGTTCACACCCTTCTAGAGTCCGCTTCTCAAGAGTTGAAATTGTTGCAACTTCATCCCCAAGTACACGCACACACACACAATAGTCTTGAAAGGACAAGACACACACACTCAAGTGAAATCTTAATTAGATTGCATCAAACGATGGAATCTTATGCTTGTGTACAACAAGGAGATGTCAAGAATGTGTGCAAAGGAAAAATAAAAAACAGAAAACACTTAAGGAGATGTCAAGGATGTGTGCAAAGGAAAACAAAACACACTCTAGGAGAGATGTCAAGAAGCTTTGCAAATGAAACACCAAAAGAACCACCACACTGATCAACAGAGGAGCTCTGATAAAACAACACTCCTATTGAAACCACCAATACCACTGCCACCAACAAGACCAACAACCACAATTTGAGCAGCTCAAATGGTAACAATTCTGCAATCATATATCATTCAAGATTCGGGTTCAATTTGGGTTCAACTGTGTTGTTGTTTTCTGCAGGTAATCTATAAGCTTTCAAATGCACAAAGTAAATTTAAAATGTGTGTGTGTGTGTGTGTGTGTGCAACAAACTGTCTCTGGGGTCGGGTGTCTTGACACTTTCTCCAGTTGAACAAACTGGACTGTTGTTGTTTTGTGTGTCCTTTTACAACATGACTTTTTCATGAGAAATAGTCACTTTTTTTTTTTGCCACAATAAGACTATTATTGTGGGTGGGGGAGAAAATATAACATGTTGATGTTAGAAGCTTAGCTAGCACAAATGATGCATTACCCATAAGGGGCAAAAGAGAAGAGAAGAGGAGAAAAGCAAAGGAAACCAAAAAACAAAACACACAAGTCAATTGATTGTCAAACTTGATAGACTCTGGTCTCTACAGTAGACTAGTACTTTGATGATTTTTGCAAACTGTTGAACAATCAATGAATGGGTTTGGGCCCTGCCTGAAGTGGTCAAGAGATGAGATGAGTGGGTTTTTTTCTTCTCTTTCTGAGCTTTTTGCACCTAATAAAATCTCTTTTTCTAAGCAAGGGAAGGGAAAGGGGATGGGGGAGTTGAGCTTTTTTGACCTATCAACACAATTTCCAACCTTGTTAGAGACCACTTGGAACCACACCCAAATAAAAGTAAAATTTTTTTTCAATTTTTTTTAAAAAAAATAGTCCTTTTATGACTTTCCTTTGAGCACACAAAAAGGAAAAGGAAAGAGACTTGGGATTCTTTCTTTCTTTCTTTCTTTCTTGCTCTTTCTTTGGGAACTCTAAAAGCTGATTTTTGCATAGTGATTTTCCTTTTCTTGTCAGACTCTTTCCTTGAGGTCTGAAAAAGGGATGTGTGTGTTTGTTTGTGTGTCAGTGTGTGTTTGTTGCACCAACAGTATGGCACACTTGGATTGACTGATATTTTATTTGAGGTTTGTTGTTGTTGTTATTGTAATTATTGTGTTTTGAGGATGTTTTTGGGTGCAAAGGTTTTGATTGTAATTGCTTTGGCTGGCTGGCTCAGCAACTTTGCTGAACCAAAGTCAAAATGGACTCAAACACGAACCATCTCTCGTGCCATAACAGCAATTGATGATGGTGCATGCGTCTTTGATGTTTCAGCTCTTTGACCGTCATACGACGAGTACCTCATCTCATCACAAAATTCTTGCTTGGGTTCCTCCCCTCCATTTATTTTTTATTCCAAATGAACAAGGAAAAAAAAATGCTACAAAAACCCAATAGAATGAATATAGGTGAGTAAAACTCATACATCTTCTTGACCCATGTAATTTTTATTTTTTTTTCCCGTTGCATAGTGTTTGTGGTATAATTGCCAAAGTCTCATCCTAATGAGTTCCCCCAAAAACCATCTCTTTTTAGACAAATGAGAGGGTTAATGAACTTAACTAGTTAGTCCTAATGACAATTTGTTTTGGAGCACTTAGTCCGATTAATTAATTATGATTTATGCCGGTGCCAATTAGTGATATATATATATATATATATATATATATATGTGTGTGTGTGTGTGTGTGTATGACCACCTTGTTACCTGTAGGACATTGTTACCCTAAAGTTGTTTTCGTCATTAAATAATCCTCAAAATAGTGGAACAAATTTTTGTTAAAATATGAAGTTGAAAATTCATCATAATTATCATATGCTAAACTCTAAATAATTGCATTACTCCTATCACAATATCATAGTAGATCATGGGAAACAATAATAATAATTTCAAATTTTTATAATAAAAAAATTTTGAAAAAAAATAATTATTCATTTTGTCAATGTGGAAACTTGCCCTAGGCTATGGGTAGTTAGTTACCTTTTAACTACACATTTAGGTTAACCACATTCAAACTTCACATATACCTATAGGTAAAAAGTCCTTGGAGGAAAGATTTAGTAGGGCCTAGTTAGTGAGTGTGAGAAACTTGGTTAGTTAATAAACAAAGTTTGAGTGAAGGGTTTAGGGTTAAACTAACTAGTGGTTGAATCATGATCAATTATTGGGAGTCCAATGACACACACACATGGTCACAATTATTGCTCTCTCTCTCTCTCTCTCTCTCTCTTTCTCTCTCTCTCTCTATGACCAATCCAATACACAATTTGAAGCCCTAATTACTTGACTTGACCAAGGGAGAAAACTTTCTTTCCCCTTCCCCCTTTTGGCTCTTATTATTTTATTTAATTATTTAATTAGTTTTTTATATTTATTTTGGCTTATTTAATTATTTAATTATTTTTTAATATTTATTTTGGCTCTTTTGTGAGTGCCCTTTACTACTATTTTTCTACTAGGCATACCCCTTTCTTCTTTCCATATTCCCCATTTAAAATCCCTTTATTCAGTACCAACTTCCTTCCCCTTTAGAACTCACCAGTTTTTTTTACAAGGGAAGTCCTCAGTCCTCACCAAACAGGAGTCATTTATGACTGCTAACTTTTGTGGCTTTTTCTTTTTCCTTTTACAAAATAGTGGCTTATTAGTTCTTCCATGGGGTTTGAAGCCTTTAGTATATATTTATTTATTTATTTATTTATTTATTTATTCAATGGAAGGGTTGTTGGTCTGTCACTTGTTTGGATGGATGTAAATTTTTTGCCTTCTAAGTTGTAGTGTGGTGGAGCACTTGTTTGGATGGATGTAAATTTTTTGCCTTCTAAGTTGTAGTGTGGCGGAGCACTTGTTTGGATGGATGTAAATGTTTTGCCTTTTAAGTTGTAGTGTGGCGGAGCACTTGTTTGGATGGATGTAAAATTTTGCCTTCTAACTTTGTAGTGTGGCGGAGCACTTGTTTGGATGGATGTAAAATTTTGCCTTCTAACTTTGTAGTGTGGCGGAGCACTTGTTTGGATGGATGTAAAAATTTTGCCTTCTAAGTTGTAGTGTGGCGGAGCACTTGTTTGGATGGATGTAAATGTTTTGCCTTCTAAGTTGTAGTGTGGCGGAGCACTTGTTTGGATGGATGTAAAATTTTGCCTTCTAAGTTGTATTGTGGTGGAGCACTTGTTTGGGTGGATGTAAAATTTTGCCTTCTAAGTTGTAGTGTGACGGAGCTCTTGTTTGGATGGATGTAAAATTTTGCCTTCTAAGTTGTATTGTGGTGGAGCACTTGTTTGGATGGATGTAAAATTTGGCCTTCTAAGTTGTGGTGTGGCGGAGGAGGCCGAAGAATGGAACAAAGTGTGAATTGCTCCCACAGCACCATTGATTTCGGGCTAGCCCGGTATTAAGGAAGCAGAATGCAACTACTTACACCAAGTAAACAAGTCCCCAGAATTATCACTGGCAGAAGGGTTATGTGAATTTGACCTTTTTTTTTCATTTTCTTTTTTTTAATAAAATATTATGTCATAAGAATTTTTTTGGAAAAAATTCTGTTTTTTGCCAAAAAAAAAAGAGCAGTTTGAAAATCAGTGATTTTCTTTCTTGCAAATTTTTCTGCTTTTTTCCAACTTGAAAAAAAATCTGATTTTGACATATAAAAAGGAAATTTATGAAAAATGACCCAAATTTGCAGATGTCTAAAAAATAAACAAATATCACCAGAAACTTAGTGAGTAACCATGGGCTTACAATTTACCAAATTTTCTAATAAAGAAATTGCACATTAGCAATTGTATTGAATACTTCCATATTATTCTCACTATTGGTGCCAGTATTTTTATTTTATTTTTAATTTTGACAATTTAAATTGGGATTTCCTCTTTTCTTTCTAGTGTAAATTCACTAATTTTTTGAAAAACTTGCCAATCTTTTGTAACAAAAAAACTGAAATTATTATTAAAAAATTGACAAGTTTTAACCCCAAAAAATATATATTGATGCCTATTATCCCATGACATGGTTGTCATCATTATCAAAATGGTGGAGAATAGGAAGGAAGGTGGTGAAAGAAGCGACATATGTCATCACATTACTTATCATCATAAAGAAGACAATTACAACCAACACCTTGTGCCTTCATCATCCATGGTTTAGGCTTTGAAAATCAAAGACCCATATTGGTAGGAAGAAGGGAGAAAAAAAAGGGAGGGGGGGAAGGGGTTTAGACATCAAAAAGTTGGGTAGGATTTTGTAGGGGTTTTTTATTTTCAAACTTATTGCCTTTAGACTTTGAGGTTTAGTCTTTTGGACCAATAATGCAATCACTTTATAAATACCACTTTTAAGGTTTTCTTTTGTATTTTGAAGTCTTCTTGATGTTGAACAAGATGAGTCTAAATTGGGCCCATAGTATATACAAAGGTAGCACACACAAATAGTGTTAGTTACCTCGGCCTATGGTAAACAAGATCTTAGAAACTTGCTTGCAAGCTCTTTAAAGAAAAGTTTCAACTTTTGACATTTTGATCCAATTTGTCGTCGTAGTCTAGTCTCTTTGAATTGAAGGGCTTTTCTAGAGTAGGAGGTAGTGTGTTTCACTAACTTGAAACTTTAGAATTTAGTCAAACCCATTGAAAGGAGAAATCTTTCAACCATGGGACGTGAGGTTTCAACTTTCAACTTTCAATGAGTTTGCTAAGGAGATCCAAGGAAGAGGTGTACGACCCCAAGGATGTACAATTAGGATTATTAAAACTTATGATGTCGTTCTCCCATGTGAAAGTTGTGGTCCATACCTCACACTTTGTTTCTCTAGTTTTCCTTTTTGAAAGGATTGGTTCACCTTGCACCAATGTCTTTCTTTTTTGGGGGTGATTGGATGACAAGGTAGGTTAGAATGTTATTAGAACTTTTTAAGCCAAGAAAGTATGAAAGTCACTTACAAGATTTTAAAGCTCCCTAGACATTTTGCTTGGTTGAAAGACGGTTACAATCCTTTGTGTCATAATACTTTCAAACTCGTAGATGGGTTAGTTTTCCCATCATGTATGTATGTAAATTAACCATGGCCTCTATCTCTCTTCTAGGTTTTAAGAAAAAACTTTAAAGATTTTCACATCCAACCACACGATGTATCATTCATTCTTTTTTTTTAAACAAAGATTATATTGATCCAAACCTACACAAATTGCCAATCTTGCAATTAGTAACTATCATACAAAAGCATTTCCCTTAGAACATGTTTTGTGATACTTACCATTGATCTAGATCCACATGACATCTCAATATTTTAGAACAATTGTGCAATCCATCAATTTGTTCAATATTTGTTTTAATTGTCCAAAATTGATTATAAACTCTCAACATGTTCCTTGTTGTGTTCCATGTAGTTTTTGAAATCTGAACAATTGATATGCACATTACAAGCTATTACTAAATCTCAATCATTTCTTTCGAAAATGCATAAAATTTTCAAAATTTCCATGTAAGGTTCATCAAGTCCACTCCTACAATCATTCTATACCCTTGTTGACCTTTATACATGTGACCACTAAAATGACATCATTTGAAACTTATATGAACCTTAGAATCATTTGCAAATTTTTATACAAAAAAGTATGAAAAAAATTGTAAGATGTGTAATCGCACCTTCTAAAAATGATATATATAATCAAATGAGTAATTATGAATTGCAAAAGTTGTTTTTGGCATGTTATTCAAAGGACATATATTGTGAACAAGTTCATAAGTCGAACTAGTGTATGAAGGGGAAAATTATTACTATACATATATATTAATGGGGGTGAGACTTACCTAATCAATTTTATTTCTCAACACACCAAAGAATACCAAAATTGCAATTATTTTGCTTGGTGAAATGAAGGCATTGAAATGGGTTTGTATTAAAATTCGAACCAATTTCACCAAATTTGACTATCTATATAGAAGTAAATCAAATAGTTGACATGTAACTTAATATATTGTCTAATCTATGTTTATTGGATAATACTTAATAAAGATGGCAATTACCCACAAGCCAATGTCAACTTAACATTTCATAACTTATCATACCATTTGTTCCAAGCACACTTTCTTCAATGTTGTTGGTTGGTAGCCCATGCAATTGGTGCCCACCTTATCTTAATATTGTGACATATAGATATTGTAAATTATGGACTGATGTAGCTTAACTATGAGAAAGTTAGAGTAATCTATTACTTTATCAAGATTTGGCCTTTGGATTTCAACATATGGAAGGGGTTGTTATTTACCAAATCGTTTGATTAAATAAAGGATTTCCCAATTAAAACTAACCCATTTAAGGCCTATACCATATGCCTCCTTTGGGATCAGTATAATGAGGCAACTTGGTTGCCCAACCTTCCTTCAAATTTTGACCTCTAGTCATTTACATGGTTATTTTAAGTGGCTAACCTAACCTTCCCCAAGGTTCAACTTCTTCTAAGTACTCATGTGGTTATTTAATGGTTGATTAGCTTGGTGGTCTATTTTAGAGGTGTTTAGGTTATAATGCCTAGCACAACCTAATAATGAATTGAAGCCACAACTTATAATTAGGTAGTTATGAACCCAAATAAGAAAACCAAGACAATGATTATTATGCAATATGATAATAAAGCAAGATAAGCTTATACTTGTATTGAACTTCTAACTGAAGAAACGAGTTTACGGTAATTAAATAGACAAGATGTGAAAAAAAAAAACCAATCGGAAAGAAATGGTTTCCAACACATTTGAGGGAAAAAAGATTGTCCAAATTTAAGTCCCATGGTCACAATCAATTGCTCCATCAAATTAGACAAATAAGTAAAGCCTAGGTAAGGGATGAAAGTCTATAAGTTACTTCATTTCATTACAAATTTGGGGTTTGGCCTATAGTAGGTTAGATTTGGCTAGTAGCAAAAGATCATTAGTCAATCTTGGAACACCATAGGTGTGACCCATCACAAGTTAGTTCCCAACAATATACATGAAGATTCGCAATTTAAAGATGAATGTTTTATGATCCATGAGCATTTTACAAAGTGGTTGTCGGTTGAAATCATTATGAATTAGTATTTACGATGTATGCTTCCATTTAACCATGGTTCAAGTTCAATGACTAAAGTTCCATGTTGTATGTTACATCAAAAGAAGTTGGCAAATAAGTTCATTTGAACAAGATCACTGAAAATGTCTTCTTTTTGCACCATCAAAGAAATTGCATCCTTTAAAAGGTTGGCCTTACATCATCTTCATAGAGTTGTTACATTCATAAGTCACCCATTTCAAGATTATTTTTTTGTCTAGTGTACTTTTCTCTAAGCCAAACACACTATATTGACTATTAGTAGTTGGTAATGCCAAGGGGGTTTGGGGATGGCAATGCAACATTAGTATTAGGTCCTAGTGTTCCCATCAAATATAATAATTTCCTCTTCACATTGGATATAGGTGTTTGTGGTGAGTTGTTTTTTTTGTTGCATTATTTGATATTTTCTCCTCATCATAATGACAAGGTCTTTTCAATAGTTGAGAAATTTGAGTTGCTTGAACTCCCTTGAATTACCCAATTCATGCATTTGATAAATGATTGAACTTGGATTAGGATTTGACGAAAGAATTTGTTTGTGGACGAGGTGATGTGTATGTACAATGTAACTTGCACATTGTTTGTTCTATGCATAAAAACATGCCCAAGGCATTTAACTTCACTAAATAAAAATTCATTATGCTCATTATGGAAATGAACTAAAACATGCTAGGTAGTACCTTCAAATGTCTCAAAACTCCATTTAGATTTAACATCCCACATATCACATATTTTTAATCCTTACATATATTTTAATTAAATTTGGGTTTTTAATATTTAAAGGAAGTTTTCAAGATTTAGATAATATTAATTTGTATTCTTAGTACGACAATTGAAAATGTCACGGATTATGTAACCCAATGTGTGTTATAGAACCAACTTAATGCGATCGATGGTTATTGTTGAATTTTCCTAACCTTGTTGTATTAGACGATTTTGTTCCATGTGTTCAATAAACGCATAATGAATTGTGGGTCATAATTGACAAGGGTATTGCAATCCATGTTCAAGACCGAATGAACAATGAAGTTATGCATAAGGTTCAGCATTGTATTGGTTTATTTGGTGCAACCTAGGTATATGGCATGGGTATCAATATGGGTATTGAAGAACCTATCAATTGGGTGTGAACCGAGGCACTATTAACCTTATAATACTAGTACCAAACTGGTATGAAAATTAATACCCATCCAACATTGGGGTTAGTTATCCTTCATTCACCTTGTAGTTACACTCAAATTAGGGATGAAACATGAATTAGAAGATCAAACTTGGGCCCACAATTATGGCAACTTTAAGATAAATAGAATGTGTGCATTTAAAGGAGGATATTACACATTTATAAATAAAATAAAATTTAAGAGTACTATTTTATTGACCCATTCCTTGCAAATGTCAATTCAATTACAAGCAAATTACAAATTGTCACATTGCATATCTCAATCCAACAAGTGTTAAAAAGTTCAATATATTTTATAAACATATTTTCAACTATCAAGTGCACAATAAATCAAATTAATATGTATATTGGCTAATACATATGTATGGTGAATTACTACAAATAACCCAATTTTGTTTTTGGTATTATGTGCATGTCCAATGAAAAATTGTATCCATGGTAGGATTTTTCATTATTTATTATGATGCTTAAAACTTGGATCCATAAAATCTTACAACTTTTCCAGTTTTGACATGAATTCATATCACTAAAATTATTTTTCATAAAAGAAATATTTTTAATCAATATTTTGTTTTAGAATGTAATTTACATGTAAATGGAAATTTTTAATTTAAAAAATATTTTGAAAATCATTAATAATTGTAACATATTCTCACACAACATTTAGTTCTCAAAGTTCAAAAATTAAAACCTAACCCTTAACCATAAAATACTATTATGTTCAAAAGATTTCTTTAATATATGTTTCACTACGTTAATTAGAATGGAACTAATTTAGTGAACCATTATTGTCTAATTTTATATTGAATTTTTTTAATATAATGTTTTTGGTCCATTTAATAACTTTTGTATCTTGGAAAATTTTGCCAAATCAATGACATGTCCTAGGCAATACTTTAAAATTACATAAAAAGGGTTAGAACTATTCATTTGCCTAGACTGAGGATGTGGGTTTGAATCATTGGCATTTCATAATATTAAATTCCATTAAATAAATGTTACTTAAGTAGGTGTAGAAATTTTTAATTATCCAATTTATATGTTGATATTTCATTCTATTATTTCAAATTAAATTATTGGAGAATGCATGTTACCAAATGCAAGTATTACAATACATGCCATTTCATTGACAAATGTGTTGAACTAAATGAGTGAGGAACAATTTGGATCCATATCTAAAAGGCATAAAAGGTGAAAATATATGAATAGAATTCATGCTAGGTAGGTGCAAATTCAGTTGTTGCATGGAAACCAATTGAAATCCATATTAGGGAGGGAGGCCAAATCTTCCCTTAAGTTCATATTGTACTTAGTCATGAGATTCCCCCCGCCCACCCATATTAGAACTAGTGATTTTTTTGGTGGCAAAATTTCACCATTGTGCAAAAACTAAAATGGGAAGAAAAATCTATGACAAAGGTCTTGGAAAAAATCACCCAAAAAAGGGGGAAAAAAATCCAAAATTTGTCTACAACATGAAAGAGTACTTAAAATTTCTCTACTTTCAAATTTCAAATATCACTAAATTTGGCTAAATATTCTTATGGATGATCACCACTTGAGCAACATCACAAAACTAGAAAAAAAAGGAAAAAACACTGCTTAGAACTACGCGATTCTAATTCGTGTCAATTTTTTCACATTATTCAACTGACTTTGAATCCATATGAAGTTGTGCTAAACCTAGAAAATTATCATAATATGAGTTTGTTTGTTACAAAGCTCATTTCCATACTAAATAGACATCGACCATGGACTTGGTGATGGACATTTTTCAATCCATCCTAGGTTTAGGGTTTAGGGTATAGGCAACAACTACCAAAAATTCATAGTAAATAGGTGCAAAAGTAAAGGTCGGTGCAACCACTCCAAATTTTGTTGAAACCAAATTTGGATCTCGACCATGCAACGGACTTCTTGCTAGAACTAAAATGTGAACTTATTATACTAGGTTGTTGTCACTCTTTAAACAAGTTTAGGTTCTTTAACTACATAAGTACAAGTTTTTTTCTTTAAATGGCAAATAGTGAAGCTTGTTTTTTTAAGGCAAGTTATTAGTTTAAATTTAGACTAATAATCTTTTGTCTTGCATGCATGAAGTGCAATAGTTGCGCAAAACTATTATTTATAAATTGAATTAAATTAAATTAAATTTCAGTTGGGTGCAATGTAAATGGAATTGAACCTGGTCTTCATCCAAATTGCGCCCAAGTTTTTGGCAATATGTATATTTTAAGTAACTTTTAAAAGCATTAAAAAATCTCTAAAAAAATGTGTGCCAACAATTGATTGCACCACCTTCCTTATTTGCTTAACCACCATGATCACAAATCGTCATTTACTTAAGATCATTTTTTCACAAAAATCCTTTGTATGTGTTGATAATATAATTCCTCTCCAACCTTGTGCATTAAATGCTGAGATTCAGCATTTCATACTGAGATTTAATTAAATTTCATTATTTTACGGATATTACTAAAACAGGGGTTAGGGGGTGAAAGGAGGCCTATTACAGATAATAGAGTTATCTGTAAAGTAACACTGTCTTCGCCGTGTCTTTGGGCCTCCTTTCACCCTCTGCCACCTCTTTCAGTGGTATCTCCAAAGTGAAGAAGACATTTTAATATATCTCAGTGTGAAATGCTGATACTCAACATTTAGTGCACAAGGTTCGAGACTTATTGTACAGTTAGGACCAGTGAAAACATATGTAGCAGCAGTGGAGGCGTTCAAGAAAAAGGAAAGACAAGATGAAACTCAATTTATCACCAAAATTGATGATTTTCCGAGTTTCATTCCTCATTGAATGCTAATGTACTTGTTTGCAGGTTTTTTTCGAATCTCACCCTGTGTATGACCAAACTCAGGGTTCTGGTGCTGTGTTTTTCTTACTTTACAGATAACTCTAACATGTCAAAACTGTTTCCCCGATATTCTAAGAACAATGGCTATGGACTAGGTAACTGTTGAGAGTATGCACATTATCATTGATTAGTCTCAATGTGAGAGTAGCAACCAGCACACTCAAGCTGATTACTTGACATAACCGATTGGATAGGAGTCCCAAGCTTCCGAGTTATGGGGCACTGAAGAGTGTGAGTTATGAGGTTCAAACAAAACCAGCAACCAGGAACATGCAAAAAAGAAAGAAATAGTGACATACAAAAATGTTGGAAGGCAACAAGATTCATGATAATATGATAGGGGAGCTCTTGTCCAGTCGTGTGGTGTCAAGTTAGCGAGGCACTAGAGCTCAGCTACAATTGATTAATTGTGAGGATCAAAGAGACACTTGAGCTCAGCTACAATTGATCAATTGTGAGATCAAAGAACCGCTTGGATGAAAAGCGAGGAGGGGTTTGGTGCCATTTTTGATACCCGTGTGACACCCAAAGTTGACTTGTCTTTCAACACTACTGACTCTTCTTGTTGCCTTTGAATGGGGGGTGGGTAACCCCATGCAAATGCCATGTCACTTTGCAGCATACCTTGAGACTTGTGTGACAAGCTCTGTGTAATCATCTTGAAGAAGTGGTGAAAAAGTGGGTGGGGTGGCTGCAGCTACAACCTCAAAGCCTTCAACTGAAGAATCATGTTCATCACATGACTTGGGCCTTCAAAGAACAAGTCCAGATCAATGTTTTCACACATGAGCAAATAATTTTTTGCTGTGGAAAACATCAAGTATAGCACAAAATGCTCAATGAGTTTGATGCACAGTGATTTGGTGTGTGTGTGTTTTTTCTTCTTTTTTTTGCCTTCAATTTTGTGATGTAGCCAAAGTGGTGATCATCCATAAGTCAGTTTAGCCAAATTTTCCTATTAGCAAAATATGAATAGAAAAAATGTGAATATACTTATATCTTTTTGGCTATCTATTTGAACCATGTTTAGAAATCTGGTGTTTTTTTTTTCTTTTTCTTTTTTTTTTTTTTTTTTTATTCTTTTTTCTTTTTTTTTTTTCTTTTTTCTAAAAAAAAACTTTTTTGACGTTTGATGAAAAAAAGATATCACATTTTTCATTGACATTGGAGCATGAGA
>Ga0116231_10004540_pt1 | contig 28045 bp, 21 predicted proteins | sample S1TSphgellanicum_2_FD_89695 | JGI IMG/M metagenome (GOLD analysis project Ga0116231, IMG submission 89695) | Host-associated microbial communities from peat moss isolated from Minnesota, USA - S1T2_Fd - Sphagnum magellanicum MG | ecosystem: Host-associated > Plants > Peat moss > Unclassified... | reverse complement strand
GCTGACAGGAGCAAGGGTGGGCCTATAACAGGTGAGCATCACACTGTAGTAGTGGAGGTAATGCAACTGAGGAACAAACCAAACTTTGATCTTTCTGCCTATTTCTGTCAAAATGTGGACAATTTGACTGGCACCCCAAAGTAGTTAGGTTATCTCATGTCTTAGTTCAAGCTGCACAACTCAGGGAGTGCAGGCCAATGCAGTTATTTCTGGATAGTGACTGCAGGAGACCACACCAGAACTTGAATCCAGGCAGGCTCTTTTGCATGCCTAAGGATTAGTAACTTGCATCTTCACACTTTTATTTGTGAGTGGCTGCAGGTGCCACCAGGCCTCAATATGCACCGGAACCTTTTGATGTAGGCTGGATCTTGCGGGTAGGCCTTATTCTGCCAGGTGGCAAACAGGAAATCCTTTCTACTTCAGGACCTTTAGATGCAGGTACATATTAACAAAATGACTCATTTGTTGATGGTGAAATCAAAATCACTGCTTTTTAAGTATTCTAGAAAATCCTCTCTTTGGCCCTGAAAATCTATCAGGATCTGGTGCCAATATTCCGGCAATGTTGACATTCAGGAAGACAGAAAAATTCATCATTCTGCTGAGGTATCTGGATGTTTGACTTTCTTGTAACCAATAGAGGGGACCCTTTGTGCCTAGGATTCATTTATATTCCTGTGAAGGACCAAGTTTGAAGAAGGTTCTCTGTGAACAGGAAAGGCAGCTCCTATCTATGCTTTTGATTGGAGGGTGCTAGTCTGATTATATAACAGTGTCCTGGGGGTCAATGCAGCTCCAGGGCTTGACAACTTTGTGGAGGCTCTTTTCAAGAAAGGTGGTGCTGAATTCAATGTGAGTTTCTTTGTTAAACTTCATGCTTGGTGATTTCTGTTGAATGAGGTCAGTCCTAAGCTATTGTTAGGACTATGTAGGACATTGACTGTGAGGTGGAACCGTATCACGACTGCAGGTGAGGCTAGTCCAGCAAAATGGGGAGATTCTTGGGAAGCCTTTGCTTCATGTTCTTCGTGTGGAGCGGAATCAGATTACACTTTTCAAAGGCCGCACAACCAAGGCGAAAGAAGACTACTCCTCCATTATCTGGGTTGACATTGTTGTCCCATATAATTGGATTTTTTGAGTTGGGCATACACATCATCAGCACAAAATGATTAATGAATTCAATTGTCTTTAGAAGCAAACCTGCCAATGCTTGCACTGTGGGTATAAGGGTTCAAAAAAGAGAAGATGAAATTCAAGACAGAAAAACTTTGACTGAGAGTCAGAGTAACTCAAAAATCACCTTGAAGGTCAAAGTTCTCAGCCTGTCCATGTCATGTACATGTCATCATGGAGGATTTGCAACATAATGGCAGAAGATGTTGCTAGGTCACAGGGCCCAACCCCTCAATGCAGCAATGTTTGAGCAGTGGTCCAATATCCCATAGAGAACACATTTCTGATTAGACTCAATTAGAGGTGTCCTTCCTGTGAAATGGCTGACTTGTGTTGCTCCTTGTTGCTGTATACTCTTTCACAAGGCAGTGGGATATGCAGCTTTGTGGAGCACGAGGAGGGGGTCAGGCAGCGATGCGATCTTTATACTGGGTTGCAAATAAAGGCCTTAGCTTGATGCTTGTGTTGGAGTCTGAAAGGGAACGGAATGCTGCCATCATGCTATCAAGGCGATTTGCAAGTGACCAGAATGTAAGCTGTAGCCTTAGTATTTTTATTTTCCTGATTTAGACAGTTCAATCATGAATATCTGTGGGAACTGCCTGCTGCTAGTAAAGCAGTCATCCTACACAGTACTTTTGGCAATAGTTAAGTCTTTGCTCAGCATTTGAGGCCAGGGATGAGCCAGCCTCTTAATTCTTTAGGATTGTTGTATATTCTAAAATTGCACCAACTATGATCATGCTTACAGGTGGCACTTCTTGGACCGGATGATCAATTGTTTAGTGGCACAACCCCTAGAGGTCACTCATGAAGTTCCACACATCCTGCATGTGTTTGGAATCTGTGCACTGTGGCCTGTCCATTAACAGTTCAGTCTGCAGCCTATTGGCTTTCATCCACAGCTGTCCACAATTGAGGGATGGTTCAAGCTGGAAACATGGGGCTACTTCTGATATGTATATGCCAAGAAAAGTTTCCTGTATGGTGCCCCTTCATCATTTGGCATTGTCTGATGAGGAATTTTTTTGGGGTTCTCAACAAGAGTCAAGGTTTACATTACAGTAGACCTACTGCTAGATGTGCAAGTTTTAGTCAGGTTTTTTGAAATCACAAAGGTTCACAATTCATTGTCTGGGATGTTTGCAATGAACCTTGGAGCACATGGATGTGCAATGGTCTTTCAGTTAGAGCATGGGTTTAGGGTTTAGATTCAGGTTATTGCAATTATTAGAGCATGAGGTGGTTGATCAATCCTGACTTCATGGGTTAATGTTGTCTGTCTGCACATTCAAGCTGTGTGTATTGTTCCCTGCTACCTAAATCTGTTGGTTCTGACTTAAGATAAACCATTGGAGCTGTCTTGTAAAATATTTCATACATATTTAAAGCATACAATAATAGCATCCATATCATGGCTCCTTCAGATTATGAATTATGACTTACAGAATTACAAAGGTCAGTGGCATTGGATACAAGCAATTACATGAATTCAAATTGATAAGCAGTCTATAGCATTGTCATTACATGCATGCCAAACTTGGCTGTGTAGTCATGGAGGCTCTCCCACCATGTTAGCCAACTAAGTTTTCTTCAATGAACTCAATTTGGAGCAACAAAATATTTTACTTGTAGCAACAATACAAACCTCACCATGGAATAAGTGGAAACTGTCAATACAATGTTCAAAGCTTTTAGGCTCTATAGATGCTCAATTGCAGCCCATATATTGATTCAATCACTATTGGACAAAACCAATAGAAAATGTGGAACATTTTCAAGAAGGGAAGACATCATAGAAAATGCAAAAAGTTGAATCTAGCTCTTCATTTTGAGAATGTTGCCCGTCTGTGGACTAATGTAGGACATGAGGTAAACCTTAGTGCAAGCCTAAACATGTGTAGATCACAAGGTGGTAGGAGTAGGAGGGATCTTATGTCTACTATTTAGGAATGGTAGGCATAAGGGCCCTCCTGCTACCACTTTCAAATAGCACCATAAGATCTAAATATTTCAGGAAACATGTGGTTGGTTGTGGAAAACTGAAATCTCAAGGGCATTGACTTTCAGCACTCATTGTGGACTGCATCTGATAACTGGGAATACACAATCATAGTTGTGATAACTGGATGATCCAGCAATGCAATGTCAAGATTTAGGTCTAGTGGCATCAGTGAGGGATGTATGAGTTCCACTAAGTTAAGCTGCATGTCTCGTAAAATAACCACAAATTTGTAATTCAAGGAAGAGATAAAGGGAGTTGAGGCTTGGCAGGTTGTGGGAGAGCCTGTTGCTGCTTATTCTTACTGCCCAAAGCAAGGATGTATGAATGTGCTGTCCAAAATCCATCATGTATAATATCCTCGTGTTCAACTACAATGTGGGCTCGTAACCTTTTGATAACCTCCCCTTTCTCCACCTTAACTACTTCATCCATCTGGAACCACCCAGCATCACCACAGATCCATTTTGGATTCAGACTAATCAATAACTTTACATAACATCATGCAGTTGACTTTGTTGACTGACTACTCCACTGACTGCTTCTCCCCTGAACAGTTTTACAAAATCACAAGGATAAAAATCCTTCATGATGATGTGTGCATCTGGCCATACTCACCTGTTTCCGGTACACAATTGACCCCTTGCGGAAAATTGGTGGAATGTTATTGTAGTTGATGTTAAACTTCTCAAATAACAGGTTGTTCTTCACATCAGCTGTTGTTCCCTGCAGGTCACTCATAGTACATCCATCAGATTGCTGAGATAACTCCAAAACAACACTTTGAAGGTAACCAGCAACTGTCAGCTAGTCATTGCAATTACTCACCACTGACTCATCAGCTCACAACAGTGAGTGTGCATAAGTGATGTGAATAATAATCTGCTCAGACTTTTGTGCAAAAAAGAAAGATAAAAAAATCTGCATCCTAAGATTCTGTCAAAAATGGGAAGACTCTGTCATGATCTTGGCTAGCACCCAGGCAGTGTTGCTATGTCATATTAAACTCATGCGCAAATGGATGCAGAAACTTTGCACATAGTACATCGATGTCTCTGGCACCTCCTCAGACAGAGTGCTGACCTTCAAAGTGTTCTGGGCTTCTGCAGTGCTCATCCCAGAGCCCACAAGCTTCCAAAAGCAGGTATTATACTGATTATTTATATGGCCTGCCAACCTCCCATCAAATCTCCCTTGCTCAGTGCACTTGATGCTACTTTTTGTAGATGGTGAATCACAGATGGGGAAACTTGACATGCAAGACAACCAAACTAGCATGTGACAAAAAAAGGAGTGATCTGATCTGGTGACCAAGTGTCACTTGAGTGTCAGATTGCCTTTAGATTGCTTCTGGTGAGTTGAAGGTTGAAGTATTTTTCCTTTTGCTTGGAAAGTTGAAATGAGGAAGTTAAGCATACAGATTCCAACACAATTTGTGTATCTATGAAGTTGTGGAGAGAAACTCCATAACAAAAGTTTGAAGGTAACACAACCATGAGTGGGGTCATAAACTTATGAGCATTGCTCACAAAGTGTCAGACCATCACTCTCATCATCACGACTCCCCATCGAGTTCATCAGTTCCCAAGATTGGGTGTAGATAAGCATACTCTGCCATAATTTTGCATCATACATAACTGAGTGGCTTAAGTAAGTTGCTCACAATCAACTTGGCGCCAAGAAAGATAGTCCCGGAGAATACTTTCAGATGGATAACATACTGCCCTGCCATCAAATGTGGCTGCATACTGCAATTCTGTCTCTGGAAAAAACTGGGTCCATTTCATTGCATATGATGCAGAGAAAAGTGACACTACAAGTGAAATCAGCTTGCTGGAAAATTTGGAAAGAGAATGTCAGTCGGACAGAATAAGTCCCATATACACAATTCTAATGCAACACATGAAAGATAAGATAGCACATGCTGCATCAGATGCACACATCTGTTGCTTATTTTTGGTGAAGTTTTTCTGTTTTTGTTCCCAACCTAATACAATACATGAAAGGGGAAAACTGGTGAATGAGATTTACCTTGCACGACGTTGATAAAGGGTGCAGGTTCTCCGCAATACAAAACTGGCAAATGCCACCATTACTAGCAAGTTTCAGATTCTGTGCACATCTACTTGATCATCTGATAAGCTGCCAGCTCCTACAAATGCTGCGGAATGGGAAGCAAGAAAGACAGAAGCAGACCTAGACTAGATAGGCACTGATCTATACTGTCACAACACATTGAACTGTCCAAGAAAGATTTGATTCAACAATTCCACATGAAGCAAAACTACAAAGGTGGAATGGCATTAGGCAAATGATCTGAGCAAGTGTCTTTAGGAGACTGTAAAAACACACACACACACACACTCACACACACACACCAAACTCCAGATATTGCAAAACCCAGACATCTGACGAATGAAGAGACCTGTATTCATCACTGACACCATAGCAAAACACAACATCAGAGATGTCCTCCAGAACAGCCTTTGCACACTCATTCATCAGCAAGAGTGCTTGCATGTCATTTGGCTTTTCAAAGCCATGAACCTGTGAGAATCTGTCACCACCCTCCTTCCCTCCATCTCATCAGTCCCTCCACCATCCATGACAAAATGAAAGTGAAAGATGGAATTCAGCCAATGTAGATTTTTCTGCAATGTACCAGAATGCAGAAAGTGGCCAATCCAGTACAATCAACTGTTGCAAACCATGAACAGCATAACCAAGAGAATGTAGAGAGATGGAGAGCTGGTGAAAAAAACTGCGCCATGCACATCCAGGAGAAAAGAAGACCAAGACAAGAAATGCAAAGCAGACTTCTAAAAAGAAAACAAGAGCAGAACCTGGTGAAGGCTCGCCCATCAACTCGAATCACAATCCAAGTCTGTGGCAGAAGGGTATCATTTTGCTCAAATCCTTTCACATACTCATACTTGCTGTTGGCCATAATAATGATCCTCCTTCACTTCAAGATTCATAAGCTCTTCAAACACCCACTTTCTGTACACCTATCTCTTCTCTGTCAATCCAGCTCCAATTCGTCGCCTACATCCCAATAGCAGCCAAGAGGTCCATACCACTATGAAGAAGACTCTCAAACCCAACAAGCTCCTTTAGCGCAGAATTTGCTACAAAAAAGAAAAATCAGAGTCTCAGAGTAGTAGAAACCAGATGGATTAGAAAATTGCAGACTACAGCTTGATGATGTTCTGAATGCTACCAACAAGATTGTTGAAGTAAAATGCTTGAAATGAAAAGTTGCGTTATGAATTTTAGAGAGGTTCATGTACTTCAGACATACCTTTCGCACATTCAGGAGAAGACAATCAAGCCAGCCCATACTCGAATGGCAAAAGGAGCAACTTTGTGCCTATGCTTGCAGCTTCAGGATGTTTCCAGAGTAGTCAAGCCAGCCAGCAGCAATAAGGAGATGAACACAAACACAGAGCTGTTCTAGAGTATTTTATGCGTTTTCCATCTTCCTTCTCCATTCCTTGTTTGAGCTTTCTCTTCCTGCGTCAGCTGGTGTTGATGGGGGCAGAAAGATTGAACCCTAAATCAGAATCCAAAGCTGCATAAACAAAGGGCATGATCAGTGATTTGATCATTTCCAAATCTCCAATACGCGGAGAGAGAGAGAGAGAGAGAATCCGTCAGTACTCGGTGAGGGCGCCTGCACACCATTCCAGACCTAACTAACATCCGGGCCTGAATTGATCCCTAATCCATACCGAGAGTGAGATAGAGGATAGTTTGCAACAAAGTTCGTGTTGTGCACGGAATTGTCAGATTGTTGATTGTCTTCTAGTGCATTCGCATGTGCAGCAAGCTCTAGTAAGGGAAGAAAGAGAACCATGGGTGTCGTTGGGTCATGGTCTTCTTTCTCCAATTGTGGGGATGGGCATTCGTTGATCAGAAGCTACAATCCTTGTTAGGCTTGTAGAGATCTTTGGTTATATGTAGGATAAGAAGAGGGGGAAGGAAAACAAAGACGCAGAGAGAGAGAGAGAGAGAGAGAGAGAAGAAGAAGAAGCAGAAGAAACAGTGATGAAGCAGTTGGGACTTTTGCCTGGATGCAGCTTCAGAAAGAGAAACCTCCAAAAGAAGATTGGGGAGAACCTGGAATGAAGTAGTAGTCTTCTTCTTCATGTTGGGTCGAAAAAGCTGGAGTTGTGATCACCCACAAAAACGACCCCTTTTCTCTCTTCTTTCTCATGGGTTTTCAACCATTATGTTCAGGATCCTTTGGTGCAATAGTAAACTAGTACAGAAGGAGAGAACCCATCAGGAGGAATTCAGAAGCAGCAGCAGCAGGAGCAACTACCAGCAACAACAAAAGGAAGAATTGTGAGGAAGAGATGCATCATTCACAGCCACTGTACAGATGTGGGCTGGAGGAGCATTGGAGACGACAAATTGGGGATCTACAGCCCAATTCCTTTGCACGCGTGATCGGAGGATGTGAAGTATGTATGCAAAGAAGCCTTGATTCATGCCTCACTGTTGCTTGCTTGCTTGCTTTCTTTGCCTGGTTGTGTTTAGGGTTTAGTGTGTTTGTCAGTTGCCCTGCGGGCTCAGCATCTGAATCAGGGTTTTGGAATGCCATGCAGGACTTCATTAAGCGCTTGAAATTGGATGCGACATTGGAAGGTCATGATGGCTGTGTCAATACAGTGCACTTCAATTCCACTGGTGAGACCTTGGTTTCTGGATCAGATGACAAGGAGATTGTGTTGTGGAATTGGGCGGTGGAGAGGAAGAGACTCTCCTATGCTTCTGGTCATGATGGCAATGTGTTTCAGGCCAGAATGATGCCATATTCCGATGACCGAGTGATCATCAGCTGTGCAGCAGATGGTCAGGTAATAATGCCAAACTTTCCAGCTCTGTGTGTGTGTGAGCTTCATGAATCATTGTGAGAGTGAGTGAATTGCCTCAGGCACAGAAAGCAAGCACACACAATGGTGGTTTTCTTCACTTGTGAATTGCCTGCAAACAAGGAGAAGCACATGACCTGCTCGTACCTCAACTATGCATCAACTATTGACATTGCATAGAGATTCTTCAGCAGAGTGTCAAAGAAGATCTTCTTCCTTTTTTTGAGTTCCTTACCGGGAAGGATGATGTACTTCAGGTGCGATATGGCCAATTGTTGGAAGGTGGGCAGGTGGAAACAAAGAAGCTAGCCAAGCACAGAGGACGTGCTCACAAGCTCGCCGTTGAGCCTGGAAGTTCCCGCATATTCTATAGTTGTGGCGAAGATGGTGTTGTGCGGCAAGTAAGAGTTTTGCTTGCTGTCTATATATCAAATGGCAAAGTTTTTTTTTCCTCCTTCCTTTCTTCATCATTTTTGTCCTTTTGTACTTTCTCTCCTCATTCTTGTTCTCTTTCTCTCTCTGTCTTTTTGTTGTTTTTGTTCCAGTTTGATCTGCGAACAGAGAAGACTACCAACATGTTTGTGTGCCATGGCTTCCGTTCTCATGGCAGCAAGCATCGCCGCAATATTGTGCGCCTTAATGCCATTGTCACCAATCCTCGGAACTCGAATCACTTTGCTGTTGGTGGCTTGGATGAGTTTGCCCGTGTTTATGACATTCGTCGCATCATGAGCAGTGCATCTGAACATGATGATCAACCTGTCGATACCTTCACTCCCAAACACTTGTTGGGTACAGGCAAGCTCCCACCTTAACCTGCATGAGATTTTCACCATTTTCTCATATACATTTGCAGGCATCTGTGCTTTTTCCATCCATGAACATTGCCAGGCAGACATACACAAACCACTTTAGTGTTGCATAAGCTGTGCAGGAATACAAGTAGAAACTGTTGGACATTGAATGAGTGGTCTATTAAACTGGGAATGCAAGTTTTGCAGGTCAGGTGCACATAACATGCGTCGCCTTCTCACAGCAAGAGGAACTGCTGGTCTCATACAATGATGAGCTCATCTACCTATTTGACAAGGAAATGGGCTTGGGTTCAAACCCGATAGATAACAGCAGCCAAGGAACAGCAGCTGGAAGGATTGACAACAATGTCATTGGTCCCCATCCGAAACTCCCTGAACCACAAGTCTACGAAGGCCACCGCAATGCTAAAACTGTTAAAGGTGTGAATTTTTTCGGGCCCAACACGGAGTATGTGGTTAGTGGGTCCGACTGTGGACGGATTTTCATATGGAAGAAGATGGGAGGGAAGCTCATTGCATTGATGCAAGGAGACAGCCAAGTGGTGAACTGCTTAGAACCTCACCCACATGCCACTATCCTTGCCACGAGTGGTATCGACAGCGCAATCAAAGTGTGGGCTCCAACAGCTGACAGAATTCTGCCTCTTCCAGAGGATGCAGAGAGGGTGAGACTTCTTTTGTCTTGTTGACCTCAGAGTGACATCCTCCATTTATCTCTCCCCTTGTCTTGTCTCACATATGGGGGTAAATGAGATGACACCAGGTAACATGCTAAGGCAAAAGTAAAAAGGAAATCTATGCTCTGAAAAACAGAACACATAGAAATCTACCAGTATGTAGATTCCAGTAACAGGAGTCAGTTCCATTAATGTAGGGACTTACCATATGTCATCTTTGCCTTTTCTTCTGCTCCATTTTCCACTGGTCTTTGGGTCTAGAATATACTTAGCACCTGCAAGTGACACTGGTTTCAATTGGTGATGGTAGCAGATGGAACTGGAATCTGAAGCATGCCAATCATAAGAACTTGTGCTGTGCTGATTGTAGGTGATGGCAACAAACAAACGTAGGAGAGAAAACCGGTCTCACATCTCACTGACACCAGATATCTTAAGACACGTGCTGCGTTTCCGGCGACTGCAATCTCAGTCTGAAGCTGACAATTTATATGTAAGTGAAGCATTTGACGAAGATCTGGATCTAGATCTGGATATGGATGACGATGATGATGAGGAGGAGGAGGAGGAGGAAATGGACAGTCATGAAGAGTCATCTGGTTCTGAGGGTTCTGCTAATCCAAGGGACTGTTTCATTAGCTAGGCAGGTAGCCACTGTGGGATCCTGGAATGTTGGGTTGCAGCCAAAAGTGTGCTGGAAGAGTGAGTCCTAGACCAGATTTTTCCCATTGGTCAGCCTTGTAAAAACGATAACAAGGTTTAATCAGAAAGTCAGGGTGACCACAATGGGATCTGGCACTTTCAATGTGCATACATACATACATACATATATATACACACACATATATACATCCAAGTATGGGAAGAAGATGAAGTCTCTGTAATGTACTTGATGTTTGTGTTTGGTTTGTTACAGTACATATTGATCTTGCAGCAGTGTATCTGCTTGTGACTTGACAAGATAGGGAAGACATGTGGAACAGGGAGGAATTGTTGGTTCTTGTTGCAATACTCAGCAAACTTAGGTACCACCTGGCTGGATAAGGTTTCTTACAAAGCTCTCTTCCTCTGTACAAGCACACAGAGACCTATTGAGTCTAACTCTTGTGCAGCTCTCAAAATCCTGTTGAAGATGTGTCCTCCATAGCAAAGACCAAAACCAGCAAATCCCTTACAAAGTCCTAGTTGCATACAAGAATCCCCGTGCACCATCAACCACCCTAAAACCCCCACTATAGTGTTGGTGCTGCCTCTCTGAGACAGACGTGTCTATGGAACAGGTCTCAAGATCTCAGTTAAGATCTCAAATGCAGATGAGCAAGGTTGGTGCTGCATTCCTGGTTCCTAGATGAGAGAATACAGAACTCAAGATCTTGCTTAAGATCTCAAGTATGGACAAGCGATGTGGTGTCACCAGCTTCAAGTATTTTTTGAGTGTGCTCATAGCATTCTCAAAAAAAATTCCGGAGCTTTGTAAAAATCCAAAAACATGTTTATAAACATTCCTCACTGATGCTGCACAAGTTTACCTACATCACAGAGAGAAATTTGGAATAAAGAAAGTGCTGTAGTGATTCTCTAAACTAAATCCTGCAAAAAATAAAACTGTACTAGCTATATTACTGCAAGATATTGCTGGTCACTAAGTGCTGCAAAAAATGGTCTCTGTACTCCACAGTTGCCTAGATATCTAAATTAGGTGCCTAAGATTTGCAGCCAGAAAAAGCAGGTGAGTCAGATTGGTCTTGCATTTCAATCCCTACAGATTTGATCTAGTAAACCACTTGCAAAGTTGGGAAAACTGGCTTTTCTAATCAAGCACAAAAGAGTTCAAAACTCCAACAAACTTGATGAACAAACCAAACCCAAGTCTCTTTGCGTAGCAACTAAGTGCCAACACAACCAAATAAATTTCGCAATGTTCCTTTGCTGGACTCTTTGGTGAATCAAAACTCCAAATTCTGGTGTTTATGAATGAGGTGGGCACTCTTTTTATTTGGGGAATTGCAGCTTGGACATGAAGAGAAAGCTTGTGGATGATGATACTTGTACATTCTATGTTGAGGTTGGTGCTAGAAAGCTTCCCCATCACATGACAACAAGTAGCCTAAAACAATAAAAAGATCATTGTTTTGGGTGTGGAATAATGTATCAATAAAAAGATGGGAATACCTCTCTATTTCTTTCCTTTCCCCTTGACAGGTTTCTTCTTCTTCTCAAAGACAATCTCTCCTTTGGTCAGGACAGGAATGGTATTCAGGCTTGCTAAACCTGCATAGCGTTGCTTGAACTTATCCACCCTGTCTGCATCCAGCACAAGTGCAGTCTTGTTGCCCTGGTAGAAGGGATGATTGCCTGACCACACGTCAACCACATACTCCCCTTGTGTACCTCCTGTTGTCATTACAAGCTCTCCATTGCAGTACACTTTGGCATCATTGAAAAACTTGGGATGGATGTCCGTGTTCCTACATGTCACCCTTGCCTCTCCTCTATTCACCTACAAGCAAAACCCAAAACCCAAAACCACAAAATCCACTTCCCAATTCAGCAAAACCAAGGAAGAAAACTCATTAAAAAACACCCATAACTTTTAGAGAGAGAGAGAGAGAGAGAGAGAGAGTGACAAGATGAAGCTTGAAAATACAAACAAAACCCAAAACCCAAAACCACAAAATCCACTTCTCAATTCAGCAAAACCAAGGAGAAAACTCATTAAAAAAAATACCCATAACGTATAACTTAGAGAGAGAGACTGACAAGATGAAGCTTTGAAAATTTTGGCAGCCACTGGTTTATACTATGTAGCGAAAGATGACAGACACCAACAGAAACCCAGAATCCAAACACACCAGTATGTGTACCTGGAAGTCGCCTTGTGAGCCTGAGAAGAAGGAGGAAGAAGCAGCCGGAACAGCGCTGGAGAAGGTGGAGGAGAGGACTGAGAGTGCCATCGCCACAAAAAAAATGCAACACCAACAACAGCAAACCCTAAATTTCTCACAAAATTCTCAGTAGTCTGATGAGAGATTGCATGTGCACATCACCGCATAGAAGCCCATTACCGCACACACCTTTTCCACACAAACTCCAAAAATGAAATGCCCATCTTTTGCCCCTTTCATGGGCTTCATAAGACATGGATTGCTTTTAAACCTTATCTCTATTATGGACATGGGAAAACCATTAAGCATACCAACAAGGGTTGTAGTGTTAGTGTGAAAAATTTACACAAATATACAAGCTCATGGAATAGGCATTTTAGCTAGAGTCGGAATGAGCTGATTGATATGTAGCTCTCTGTGATTGTGGCATTGGAGTGCAAATTGTTGTTGATTGATTATAACACCACCACACCCACTTCTCTGTGATTGTGGCATTGGAGTGCAAAATTGTTGTTGATTGTTTTTCTGTACAACAACACCACATCCACTGTTGCGGCCATGAGCATGTTGATTGTAATAATCTGATGTTAGTGCAACAGTAAGAACTCCACAGACAATTTTGCGATGAAGTATATTAATCAAATTGCGCGAAACTGTCATTTTCATACTAAGTTTGCTCAGGGTAGGTAGTGTTGTTTAGCCACACAATCATAGTTTAGTGCCTTTAACATCCCTCAAGGCTTCCTTTGGACATTGGAGCATGCATGATTCAAGCTGAAATCAGGCTCCACATCTTGTGGCCAATGAGGCATATATGCCTCTCTTGGCTGTCCTGCGCAGTTTATGAAGCACCTGCATCTTCTTCATCCCAACTCCAAACAGGCCCTATGTGTCACTCAAGCTCGACCTGATCTGGAAGGGATATCCAATATAGTGGAGCTCACCCCCAATTTCCTCAAATTTAATTTCTGTTTTTTTTGTTGGATTTTCTAGTGATGAAAATACTCAAAATTGAATAACTCTTGCATTGCATATTGATATGAACTGGATTTAGGGCTGAGGTGTTCACTTTGAGTGTGAACTATCTACTTCAGCTGCATCGAAGGTGTTTGCAACCTTTTTGTTTTTCAGCATTCATGGTTAAGGCATTGGGTGGCTATGTGTGACAATAACCAATTATGGTGGGCATGGTGTTGCATATCGTTGTTTCTTTTTCTTTTTCTTTTTTTTTAGCATTAGTGTTGTTTGTTTGTTGTAGATTATGTGTGACAAATCAGTTCTTGTGATTTTGTTGCATTGGTGCTCGGTGTTGGTGCTTGTCTAGTTCTTCTTCATTGTTGGGAGGAACTAGTGGTTTTCTAAGTTGGATTTGGTGAACCCAAGTTATGGGGCGTTTAAACAATGATTATATGAGGAGGTGTTAAATGTTGTTCAAGCACCTAAGTATGGTGCATTTGTTTTTCTTTGGTGATTGATAGCTAGTTCTTTAGAAGGTTTCAAATAGTTAGCATTGCAATATCCTATTGGGGATGAATGCCATGATGTTGAAACGTGACTTCTCTAAGAGGCATACATTTTTTGTTGCACATGTGCTTCAATAGAAGGAGTACATGTTTAGAAGTAGATTTTAGGGGTCACATTCAGGGAGATGATGAAAAGCTCTAAGGGTTTTGAAAGCAATCCTAATGGCAAGTTATTGTGATGTGGTTGGGTGTTTATTTTGTTTGTTGTAACTCTATTTATTTCTATTGATAGGAAGAGAACACCCACATATTTGGGAACTCCAAAAGAAAATTATGTTCTGGGAAAGGTTTGGTCATTCATGGGGAAGATTTGTTAATAAACCATCATAAAATGGCATCGCCTTTGTTAACTTCTTGATTCAACTTATGTCATAATATGTTCTCAGCTTGTTTTTGTGGGGGGTAGTAATCATCTATGATTATGGGGATCCATATGTGTGATGTGTCAAAAATCATGGAACCTTCTATAATGTGTTGGAGATTGGGCTATGGTAAAAGGGAGGTTTTCAATGTTGTATTGGTGAGAAGAATTTCATTAGAATTGGGGATTGAGTTCAATCATGAATAAAATTGTTATAAACAAATCAATTGAGCTTATGAGAATGGAATCAAAATGGTCTAATCCTTGACGACCCATATATTAAAGCTATGTTGAGTAGGCATTTAAATGTTTAGTAAATCTAACAAGTTGTTGATCTTCATAATTTATGTATTGCAATTCACTAAAGATTTGAGTTTGATTAGTGACTTGTTCATTTAGGAATGTGTTATCTTGTTCCTAGGTCTTTTTGTTACATTGAAACATTATAAAATCACCTTAGTGTGCCGCTACACATCAAGGTCTTTCCAATGGTACCAAGAACATAGTTGGATGCTTATGGCTTGGGAGATTTCATCATGACCAAAACAAAACATATATGACAAACAAACAACCTTGTTTAATGTTAGGATGCTTGCCTAACCTACATAACAATGCAAAGAGAATGGGTGGGAGATGTTATTGGTGGTCAACCCTTAGAGGTCAAAGTTCTAGTTTATTCATTTGATTAACTAAAGATTTGTTTGTTGGAATTACATCCTAGTCCACGTTTTGTGAAAGATGTCTCAATATTTAATTCTTATACAAATTGCAACTTTTAAAATATGAAACATTTTCAAACCTAATAATCCCATTATCATTAGACCATTGTCGAAAAATTGCACACCTTGTATCCATTAAAGATGTGAAGCAATGAAAATAAATAGTATTAATGGCTTATTTAATAGCTTAAAACAAAAATACAACAATTACCATAAAAATTGAAAATAGAAAATTCCACAATTTTGATATCTTATGCAAGAAAACAAAAAAAGTCCAATAGAACTAAAAGATGATTTGAACCAATTCCATGTCTAAATGAAACAAAAAATTTGAAATGAGTGTTAAAGGGTGAAAATGCGACCTTTGAACATTACCATCCTGGAGGAGGTAATGCTAAAGGAACAAGTTAAATTCCTTATTCCCAACAAGAACACTATCATTTGTTAACTACACTACAACTACTCAAATAATAGTAAAGAGTTCATGCAAAGAGAAAAATAAGAAGGTAGGGTTTGTCATCTAGGGACAAACCTATTATCTTGATTATAGGTTACTCCAATAGTGTAAGAAAAAAAGAGGATAAAAAACAAACAAATAAGATATGAAGGGCTAAGAAGTAATTTCCCTCTAAGTCTCTACAATACCTTCAATGCATCAAAATGGTGTCCAATTGGTCTGCAACCCTTCCACAGTTGTTGCCCAACCTTCAAATGACCTACAAACCTTTTAGGATCATTGCCTACCATCTATAGCCATTACAAATACTTTTGACAGTTGTTTACCATCTATAGCAATCCCATGTATCTTATAGGTTTCAACTTTCAAATAATCTCCCTTCCTCCTACCATATACTAGTTGCTACCTTCTAGTGACAACAAGTGACTTTTTACTTTGGACACAAAAAACCTCGAATACATTCTTACCGTTTTTTGTAAAAAAAATGTAGATCTACTATATAAAATGTAGCAACACATTATGCAAACTTAAATTATACTACCTTCCCTCATTGCCTATAGACATAAACCCACACAAAACACATTAAAGGTTCTTCAACCATTTTCCATTGAAAATAACACACAACTATAATACATTTCCAAATTACTCTCCCCTTTCTAATGTTACACAACACACCTCTCTAAGATAGAAAGAGTTTTCATGACTCACAACTCCAAATTACAACTCCATCAAATGTTATAAAATCCTTCCAAGTCCTTTAATCTTCCTTCTCCACGAAATCACACAAGGTGCACATTGACCCCATATCCTTTCTAAAAATCTTTTAAGTGATTGGATGGATCACACCCAATCATTCATCAACATGAATTAATTAATCCTATTAGCTTCATCCCTTTGGTAAAGGATAATAAGTCTACCATTAGTAGCTATCTAATTATTAGGATGCCTATGGCATTAACTAGTCTAAGGATTTTTTACAATGAGCTATGTAAAAAGGGATTAAAACTTGGTTTAAAATGACAACAAGTTGGGATGGTTGCACAGTTCCCAAAGGTAAATCCCAAATGCCTTGGGCTTCTACAAATGGGAGTGGGGACAAAATATTTAAACATAGCCAAACAAACAAAAGAGGTTTGCATTTGGAGATTGACACCCATGTGAGGCCAAGCCTTGGAACACAATAAGAGAAGATAGCAAAATTGATGCCAAAAAACAACACACCTCTCATAAACCAAACTTGAAGTTATATCATACATGCCACAAGGTTGGTTTTCATGCAAGTTTCCAATAGTTTTGTGACAATTTTTATCATGCATAACTTGTGTTATGAAGAGTGTAGAGGGTAGATATATACTAATATGTTCTTTGGTTATTATAATGAATTTGTGTTCTTATTTAACATTGTTCCATAATGCCAATTTAATTTTGAAACACATGCAAGTGTTATTTTGTCATTGGATAGATGTTAAACAACCAAATTATTCTAATTTTGAACGTTCTAATGGATGATGCATTAGTGGGTCACAAAATCTGAGGTGAAAGCTTAAGTAAACCAACATCCGCTAGTGCACCTATAACTTGATTGGATTAATATTATAACTTGATGTAATTACCTTAATGATTAAAATATGTAATTTACAAAATTAAATGCTGATGTGTCATAAATTAATTATGTTCATTAAGATTATGGTGAATCATCATGAACAAATCATGGGCAACAAAAATTAATGTGCATGGTGAAAGTTGACTGGATCATTAAAAAATTTATTCCATAATTAAATGTGTATGATTAAAGTTGAACGAGTCACTAAAAAAATCATGTCACAATTTAATGTGCATGATGAATCACATGGTGAGTCAAAGAAGGTGTAAAACTTTTGAAATTGTTTTGTTTAATTTCTTATTGCTTACTATATATGAATAATTTTTTTGGCTAATGGGGAACATTTTCATTTGATTAGAATAAAGTTAAATGTTTCATAGAATAAAATTAAAAATTAAAAATTAAGACATTAATGAAGGGATGTTCAATATTTTATGCATAGTTTTGTGAATGTGTAGAATCCACTATAGAAATGATGACTATGACATATGAAATATATTTAAATGATAGTATGTGAATAGATGTGTGTGAAATAAAGAAGACAAATCCCCATAATTATGTAACAAAAATACATAATTTTGATGCTTCAACTATTTTTTTTTTGCACACTAACCATGCAACACAAACTGTTTTTTCCAATGTTTATGACATATTTGTGAGATAAACTTTGTGGTTTCATCAATTTCAATGTATAATACATGTGATGATTATCATAATTAATTACTTTGACAATAGTATAATATTTGCCGACTCACACATGTTAATCAAAAGACATGTTTACACATGTTGTAATTTCATAATCATAAACATATGGAAAATGTGTTCAATTGTCCTTTATTGTGGTAAAGGGTGGTGCAATTGTCTTCAAATGTGAATGGTCGAAAATCTCATGGTTTTGTAACCTTAACATCCCCGTACTCTTGGATTACCCTATCAAATGAAAATTTGATTTTTCAATGAAGCCCATTCATGTGCTTCCATGTATTAAGGAACCAAATGCAAACTCATACATGTACAATATTCTACATGCATGCATATATGGTGTGCATTAGTGATTTTTATTGGGGGTGAAATTTCATCACTTGACAACCAAAAATATGGCAATGTCAATCTTACAAAGGATTTTTTTGGACAAAAAGCATACAAAGTCACCATATTTGAGGGAAAATAACTGAAATTGCCACATCTATATAACAAGTTTCAGAATGTCACCAACACATAGCCAGAATCCTTTTTCTTTTTTCCTTTTTCCATAATGTCCTCTCCAACCTGTAGCCAAAATTGGCTAAGAATTCTTATGGAAGATTGCCAACCCACTTTCCTCACAAAATTGCTATAAATTTTATTTTAAAAAAAAATTTTAAAAATCCTTGGTGTGCATTGGATGTAAAGAATTAAACATGGTAAAAATTACACAGAAATATCCACCAAGTGTGTCATTAGTAATGTGGACAAAGCACATTCACACATGACAATCCTTCTTCATGTGGATGTAATTTTCACAGTTCTTCATTGTTAATTCTAATGATTAGTGTACAATATTTCCATGCAAAATTGATTTAGATCATGTACAATTTATTTGGCACATTTACATAATTTAGCAAATAGAACATGTATTGTAGTATTACACCTAGAGGCTAGCCCAATGCTAAATTGCCATTGTGCACACCACCATGAATTGTGATTGAGCAAGGACTTATGTGCTCTGATTGCAAGGATTTCTAATTAGAAGTTTTTAGCTGGTTCTTCTTATATATTGGGAAATGAATGTGCACACATGCACACATAAATTGAGAGAGAGAGAGAGAGAGAGAGAGAGAGAGAGGGTATGGGTGTATATTGTAGGACTTGGGTGGGTTTGGTACACAAGTGTTGAATTATTTATCTATTTTAAAATTGAAGTTTCCGCATGTGAGTTTTTAATTATGGACTTTTTGGCATATTTCAAATTTACATTTTAAATTCTAACTCAATTTCCGAGTTTTCTTATTGTCCTTGTGGTTAGTGTGTTCACAATTAATGTGCTTAATTGTACTAGGCCAGGGTTTGATTCCAAAATCTTGCAATCTAAAATTTTGAAAATTTCAACAATAGGGTTAAAAAATTTCCAAAAAAATTGTCAAAATAAAAAACAATTTAATTGATGCGGAAGTCACCCAATTTCTATGGTAGATTCATCCTTCTTATTAATCACCACCAATTTTTTTAATGTTGTTGTTTGCAAGGAGCCACTTTGATTGGCTTATAACAATTTTTTTTGGGAACATTGGGCACCACCTAATAGAAAGCACAGAAGTGCTTCCCTTTTCCCTTTGGGTGTACATCTTGGGGAACACATTGAAAACTTGCCAGGGGGAATACTTTAGGAACTTGATGGGAACCCCATTGGGAACTCAATGGGAACACATTGGTAGCAGGAATTTAATTTTTTAAAAATATAATTATATTAAAAAAAAAGAAAAAAAAAGCATCCATCCCTACCAACACAAAAAGAAAGACAAAAAAACTGGGCCCTCCTGAGTGCATGTCAGGCCCTCTCATTGGCCACATGAAAATTATGGTTCTATATGGCTGTATGTCACCATTTTTGAGCTTGGCTAATGGAAGAAGCAAAGGGAAGTATGGATGGGTTGTAGAGATTGTGTATTTTTGGCCTGGACTAATAGCCCTTCTTCCTAAGAACACCCTCTAGGCTCTATTGAGAGACATATCTTCTTTGAAGCTGTAACTAGATCCTGGTGCCCAGAAACCAGTTCTATAATGCTGGTGGCTCATCTGGATATATATAATAATGCTTGCAAATTGCTTTGGTGTTGGAGAATGGAAGGAAGACTGGCGCTGGAGGCCCACAACCTCTCAACAGTTAAGTACTTGCTAAAAACACTCATGAAATGCCAGAAGCTCCAAAAACAAGGGACAATGATAGAGAGAGAGAGAGAGATAGTGGGAGAGAAAGAAAGCTTGGGCTCAGTCCAAGCAAAGAGTAATTGATGAAGAGACAATTTTCCCACAAATGACTCCACCAGGCAAATAAAAGCATGAGAACACATGTGATGAAAGAACATAGCAATCAGGACACCAGTAATACACTAATAAAATAAAAGACCGTAAACTAAAAAGGCAACACTATCAATACACTAATGTTATAAAAGATCGCAAATTAAAGAGACAACACCGCTATTACACTAATAAAACAAAAGACTATACTAAAAAGACATCATCAATTGGACAAGGAGGATGCATGCAATGCAAGGATGAAAAACAGTGTAAGAAGCAAAACATAGAAACACATTGAGAGTTGCAATGTGATGATGGATATCCCATACACAAATCTAACCCTAACTTTATCCTCAACATTATATAGTTGTTGTTATTGCAGGCAGTGTTTCATTTTTTTTTCCCTTGTTTGCCCTTAGCCTGATCCATCTTTTTTTCTTAAAAAAGATGAGTGCTGCCCACACGCACTTTGGACCCATGTTATGTTATGAGGCCCATTACAAGGTTGTAATAAAAGGAATCCAAAATGTCTATGGGCAGCATCTTGATCAAGGAAAAAAAAAGGGGGGCAGTCAGGGAAAAAGAAGAAGCAGGGAAGTACTTGTGTATTGCCTGCAATAACAACTATATGCACATATAATGTTGAGGCAGATCTAATGGGCACCATATTGAGAGTGAGTCTCCTCTGAAAGATGGCAACTTCTGAAGTATCTTAACTGGCTGCATGGTTAACCTGACATGGTGGTGAACTGTCACATACTGCAGTCTATGGAATGCTTTCTAGGGGCTTTCCTTTCTTTCCATGGTAAGTATGCAAAGGAAGTCACCAATCTGCCCACAGTGCACACAGATTTCCTTTTTTCTCAGATATCACTCAGACCACCAAATTTGACTTGCTTGTGTAGTAGGTGCCAGCTGCAAAAATTGGTTTCTTGCTCAAATACTTGTCAATCATTAGTTTGTACCAAGGGGACACTTAGTGTAAAGTTTGGGATCTACATGTGTCAAACGATCATTTTTAGAGGCATTAAATAATTATCCAACTTATTTTTTTATCATTTTTTATTATTTTATTATTTAATATTACATTTTAAAATTAATTATAATTATAATGTATTATTTCAGATTATTACATACTTTATATTATAATTAAATTAATTATTTGAATAACATGTATTTTTTTAAAAACTAATTAACTTATAACTTTTACCTAACAATCAATATATTGCACTTTATATTTTTATCACACCAAATTTAGTGTTAAATATTTTTCCCTCTCTCATCAATAAACAATAAAAATTGAAAAACATATATTTAAAAAACTTTTAAAATTCACACATAAGCCAATCACTATGGCTCATCATCAACTAGAAGCAATCATGTTTTTTTCCCCTCAAGGTTAAGGTTTTCTAACATTCATGAGATTTAATGCAAATTTAGAGGAGCTCAACCCATTTTCACACAACTATGACATAGATTTCATCCAAAATTTGATGTTGATGCCATTTTACTGCTTTCATGGGAGATGCTCTTAGAGTTGAACTTATATCAATGGACACTTCAAAATTTTTGAAAATACTGTACTAAGTTTTAGGCCTACACCCTTGGGCTACCACTTTCAAGGCTATGACCCTCAAATTAAGGAAGGTTATGAGGAGCAAGGATTCTCCAATAGATTCAAACTGGAAGAAAAACTATTTATATATATTTTTAAAAGGCAGGGATGGGAACCCATCCACAAGAAGTGCAAGGCAAATAAAAGCGGGAGAACAAATGTCACAAAAAAAACATAACACTCACACATCACTAATACACATATAAAATGAAAGATCATAAACTAAAAAGGTGGTGTCTGTCACAAATTGACTAACGACAAAGGTGCACTGGCTGCAATGTGTGAAAGAGGTGAAGAATGTCTCCCAAGCACGGGAGCAACAATGAAAAATAGCAATGACTTGCGCACACTAGTAGGCTGTGAAAAACATGGACGTTGTGCCTTGCAATCTGTGACATTTGAGTATATTTACAAAACTTAAAGAAATCCAAAAGAGTGTAGTGAACTGTAAAATGTTGGGAGATCTATACTTAACATCTATGAACAATGCTTCCCCTAAGTGTCTTTTACCTCTATAAGCAGGAGGAAGGTACCCTGCACCTAAAGGGGTGGTGGTCGCCTCGTGATTTATTGAGGTCTAGCTCATGATTTGTCTCATGCTTTACATTGCGCAAATGCGCATGGGTGGTGAGTATATGCCCGCTGAGATTACATATGCCCATGAAACATTCACATGACAAGGTGCCAGGGCAAACGGCAGACTGAGGGGAAAAAAAAATGCAGCAATACTCTTGTGATAAGTTTCAGTAGGTAGCTAAGAATATAGCCTAGAAAGATGGATTCTGTTTTTTCCTTTTTTTCTACTTTCATATCTACATAGTATGTAGCCATATCTGGTTAAATTTTCTTATGGATGATCCCTTCAGCTACATAACAAAATTGGAGGAAAAAGAAGGCGAGCACCTTGACTCCAGGTGATTTCCTGGTTCCAGTCTGAAATCGTAAATCAATCTTGTGGTCCCTTAGTACAACCACCTGTACAGTATCAGTTAGTGCAATAGTTCATCTGACATTGTGGCGAATAGAAAATATAGATGTACTTCTTCAGTCTATGGAAGAATGGCTTTGAACTTTCTGGTGGTGGGTTTCTATTTTCAGTGATGTTGTAAAAGTCTAGAGAAAATAGATGTACTTCTTCAGTCTATGGAAGAATGGCATTGAACTTTCTGGTGGTGGGCTTTCTATTTTCATTGATGTTGTAAAAGTCTAGAGAAAATAGATGTCCTTCTTCAGTCTATGGAATGGTAAGTTTGAACTTTCTGATGGTTTTGTACAAGTCTTTTGTTGCTTTTCTTAGCCATCTCCAGTTTCTGATTTCCCTGGGAACCACTCTTTTATATAAACTATCATTTTATGTTTTCTTTTTTCTTTTTGGTCATTGGGTGCTTTTGTATTGTTAGGAGGTTGTTCACATGTTTAGATCAACACCTTCCCCCGGCTTGCTTTGTGTGTCGGTCTAGAAGGAGCTCTCGTTGCAGGCCTCAGAGGAACTTTTGCTATAGGTATAAGAGGCATAAGAGGAGTTTTTCTCCATTACAATGAACTTCCCTAAGCACATTCAACAAGTTTATTTTATTTTTTCATTGTTCGTTTTTTGTTTTTTTGTTTTTTTTTGTTTTTTTTTTTGTGTGTGTGCTTTTTCCCTTTTTTTCCTTTTTTTAAAAATTCTTTTTGTTTCTTTTGTTTATGTTCCATCATGGTTTTGTTTTTTCTATGTTTTTTTTTCCCTGTTTTGTTTCTGCTTTTTAAATATTTTGTTTCTTCCTTTTTTTTTCTGTTTCTATTTTGCTTTCTGTTTTGTTTCCTTTCTTTTTTCTGCTTTTGTTTCTTTTTTCCCCTTTTTTGTTCATTAATATATACTTTTTGTGTTCGTTTTAATTTAATTTTTAAAATTCTTATATATGATTTATTTTTTCAAAATAATTTAATTCCTTTTTTACGTTTTTTTTCTTTTATTTAATTTTGTGGTTTTTTGGTGGGTACATTAATCATGTTATTATTTGTTGTGTGCATGCTTTACTTTTCAAGCATTTTGCTCCTCCTCCATTTGCACAATTGTTTTCTTGTTGCAATACATACTTGTAGGATAAAAAGAGGGAAAAAAATGGGTTATTTATAATTGTAAATGCTTGTAATTATGAGGATTTAATTTTCATATAGCATAGATAATTTGAACTTAAAAAAGACCCACAATTGGTGAAACATGTATATTATAATTTCTCCACCTTGTTGAGTACTAAATTTTTTTCTTACATTTTTTTGAATTTTTAAAATAAAAAATTTCAAGTTGAAAATAATTGAGCTTTTGTTAAAAGGTATGTGAAAACCACCTTTGAAAACCAGTTGAAATTATTTTTTCCAAAAATATTGAAACTCTGCTTGGGTCTCTTCAAAATGATTTTTTTTGACAATGTTTAAAATCTCTTTTAAAACCCAAAACCCACCAGTTCTCAGAAAAAACCAGAGAATCACCCAACAAATTGTTTACTGGGAATAAGAAGACAACAAGGGAACCAGTGCAACCACTTTCGGACTCTATTATATGACAAGTTGAAATTTAAGCAATTTAAAATAAAATATTGAGATTTCCTTGAATAAAAAAAAAGACTAAAATAAAAGTGTTTTGTGCTTATGTTGTCCATTAAATTTTATATATATATATATATATATATAAATTAAAAATATTATAAAAAGGCTGGATACAACTCAGCTTCATGTAGTCCCACCCCAGTTCATCCCTAACCAAGGCTTTGAAACTTTATGATGATTAAAGATGATGTTGTGAAAGGGGGTAGCATCACATTTTTTTGAACATGTGTTTAGGGTTAGGTACCCAACTTTCACCATACCATACCATTTCATTTTGTTGGCTACTTTGTCTTTAGAGACAACAAGCCAAGTGGGTTTGTAGGTATATCCTTGATTCCAACAAGTCTTAGTACCTAACAACAACAACAACAAAATGGTGGTGGAGTCAAGGAAGACCCAAGGGGTGATGTGCCATGTCTCAATGTTCTTTCACTAAAAAGCACTTTGGAAATAAGTGGGTAGATAGGTTTAGGGTAGTCTTTGGTCACCTCATTCCTCAATAGGAAATGTTGAATGTTTGTCCACCAAACTAAAACTCTCTTTGGGAATTAGTCCCTTGATTGATTCCAAGGGTGGAAAAAATTGATATGAAGGTTGGGCCATCCATGCCTTTATGTAAATTTATTATGCATTCACTTGAGTCTATAACAACACCTTTAACACTAGAAATAGCTTGCACGCTAGAAACATAGAATACGTGATCTTCAAGCACACCTGAATAAAATGAAGGTACTTTGTTTGTTTGATGTGTTGAAACCTCGAAGACCACAATGGCCCCAACCATGCTCTTGGTACCTTTGAAAAGCTCTAGATGAGGAGAGGTGCATATAGCCTGTGAACTAGTTTTGATTTTTTTTATAATTTCAGTGAATTGCGAGTCTTAGTTTTTTTCCTTTTTTCCAAGCTAACACTCTTAGGAATTAATTAGTGTCAAGGATGAGTCATAGGTAAGGTTTTAGGGTTTAGGATTGCTTTGAGTTAGTGTCAATTGTACTAGAGGCCACTCTTTAAAGTGTGACACATCATGTGCAATTTGAAGGATTGTTATTTCCATTCCCATATTGGAATTGACCTGGCATGGTTTTTTAAAAAAAATTTAAAGGTCATAAAATTTGTCATTGGTAAACCTTCATATGTGGAGTTGTGAAACTATTTTTGTAGTGAATTTTTGCTATCTTTGGGAAAAAAAAAATTGGAGAAAAAATAGGATTATTTTCCACTGCAAAACGTTTGTTTTCAACAGAAGAAATGTGCACACACATACACATCACTTTGTCATCAAATATTCAAGAAATTATATTTTTAAATTTAAAATTTTTAAATTACAATAAAAATGAAAATAAATAAAAACTAAGCAATGGGTCCTTATTGCAATTGGGCAGCCAGGGAATGGAGAAGAAGATAGTACTTTTGTACTCTCTGCAATAAGGACCCATTGCTGATTTAGTGTCCTCTCCTCCCATGGGCAGCACCCAAGGAAAATGGAAATACCCTAACAACCTAGGGTCAGTTTCCACATTGACAAAAATAAATAATTATTTTTTGTCAAAAAATTAATTCTTATTTAAAATTTGAAATTCTTGAATTTTCCGCGATCTAATAATATATGATATTGTCACATGAGTTAGTGAAATTACTCAGAGTATGGCCTATGATAATTAGAATGATTTTCAACTCAACTTTTCACCAAAAAAATCATTTCATTATTTTGAGGATTTACTTAATGACAAAACTGACCTTAGGGTAAGGTAAAAAAAACACTTCTGGCCAGGTTTGAGTCAGCCACAGAGGTCAGTTTTCCAAAGATTTCCTAGCATTTTTCTCTAAAGCCATGCATGCATACATGCCATCCTCACCTCCAAGTTTCAGTTAGCTTCCTAGTAGTACTAGTAGTAGTTTAAGTTCAATGGAGTCAAAAGCACAAAAGCAAATTGGTGTTTTTGTTTTTTGTGTTGAGGAACAGACAAAAGTAGTTCACCAATGTGCACGAAGATTTGGAGCTCATGATGCCACTTTCGAACAAATTTCCAAGTGTCCATTTCTCACCAGGTGAGTCAAGAAATAACACCTTCCCCCCACAAACTTAACGTGTCAAGATGTTTGGGCCAATCAACATCAAAAGTATTGAGGCCAGGCCACCACTTTAAAATAGTATTGGTCCCACAAACAAAGTGGGAACCAAGGTCCCAATGGGTAGGGGAGATGAGTGAAACAAAGCTCCAAAGATGAGGTGGTGTTAGGGTTTAAGAGGCATAAGAGCATCTCCACTGGTGCTCGGTATGTCACTCTGGATAATGTTTATGTCACTCTGGATAATAAAATTAAATGTCTAAGTTTAGCTGTCTCGAGTCACGGAGCACCGTTGGAGATGCTCTAAGGAGTAGGAGTTAGGGTTTACAATGTGGTAAGGACTCAGAACACATATACTCTGAAGAACTCTACCAAATATGTAATCTTTGATAATAAGAAGAAAAACCCTGTACATAAAAAAAGCCAGGCATGGGAACCCCATCCACGAGAAGTACAAGGCAAATAAAAGCACAAGAACACTTGTCATGAAAAAATAAAAACAATGGGGATGTCACTAACACATTAATGAAATAGAAGATTGAAAATTAAAAAGGTGTCATCTGCCACAAATCAGCTAGCGACAGAGGTGCACTAGCTGCAATGTGCAAAAGAAACAAGGAATGTTTCTCAAGCCAAGCCATGATAGCATGTTGAAAAATTGTAATGGCTTACACCTGTTAAAAAGCTATGAACACACATTGTTGATAACATGAAATAAGCATTGTAAGAACTTTTTAAAAATTGTTAATGACAAGTTAAAGTGACATGAGCACAAGAAGTCAAAAATGAGTTGAAACAAAAATGAAAATAACCATAAATGTTTTGGGTTCCCATCTTAGCCCTATATATATATATATTTATGTTATTTTTTAATTTTTTAAATTTTTTACATAGGTGTTAAGGTGCCTGGCATTATTCACAACTACAATGTACACTCCAAATTCACTAGGAAATTTCCTAACATCTCAGATATGGGTATATTAATGTAACAATTTAAGGTGCGTTCACACTTGGTGTTAAGGATTCTAGTGTTTAATCTCCTAACACCAACACAAGTCATTTAGGACTTAAACCTACTTATCATCAAGATTTTGTGTTAAGCCAACATTCACTTAACATAAAGCTATCACTCATTCAGCATTGGACGGTGCCACCTAGGATGCCACCTTGATTTTCATTAACATTGACTTCACATCAAGTGTGAATGCATCATTATAATTATTGTGAGGAGCAAGGTGGCTTGCAATTTTGAAACATGCTTCTTGGGTAGGCTAGAATAGTACTAGTAGTAGTAGTACCATGGACACTCTCACTCAAAACAACTCTGACATGAGCATGATGGATGGATAGATCTTCCCAGTCTTTAACTGAGACTTGATGAGCACAAGAGTAACACATAGGGAGGAGTGAAATGAGAGCTGCTCCTTTCACTCCAGCTTAGTTCCAACATTGGTTGTTGTGGGACCCTTCAACCTTTGAGCAAAAGAGGGCAGGTGACACTCACTACTTTTGCAGGCAAGGACTTACACAAGCTTCCTTCTTGGTCCCATTTAGTTGAGCTGCTACATAAAGGGGGGGGGGGGCGGGGCGGGGTATAATCACAACGGTCTCAACACCCAACAACCCTAATGACATTTTTTTTTTATCCTCACCAACAACAAAAAAAAAAAAAAAAG
>Ga0116231_10004537_pt1 | contig 28061 bp, 16 predicted proteins | sample S1TSphgellanicum_2_FD_89695 | JGI IMG/M metagenome (GOLD analysis project Ga0116231, IMG submission 89695) | Host-associated microbial communities from peat moss isolated from Minnesota, USA - S1T2_Fd - Sphagnum magellanicum MG | ecosystem: Host-associated > Plants > Peat moss > Unclassified... | reverse complement strand
TTTGGGGAAGCTTTTTTTCTTTTAGCTACTGTCCGTCCCGATTAAGGGAATGGATGAAATGTCCGTCCGGCTGGATGATCACAAAATAATAATAAAAATAGAAAACACATAAAAATAAAAAAAATAAAAAAGTTAAAAGTTTCTAAAAAAAACTAAAACGCGAATCAAGTTTAAAGAAACCGGGGGACTTCACAGTGGCCGAAGGTCACGGGCACCCACTCGTCTGTTGTGAAAACAAACCTTGATTTGGTTAAATGCATTGCTCCATCTTTCATAACTATGGCCATGATTAGATCTCTCAATAATTGCTATGACTACATTTGTACCAATATGGCTTGAAAAACTACCATAGATAACCACCAAATCATAATGAGCATAATTCTATCAAATGTCACTACTGGACCTTGAATTATGATTCATTACAGCTTTTGGGGTTGGGGTTGAACCCTAGTTCTTAGCTCAACACTATGCCTACAAATTGAATCTAGTGTAAAACAAATAGGGAAACTATAAGACAAACTTTAGTAGTCTAGTTGAAGAACTATTGATTGGCATATCATAAGACAAACTTGTAATTTTGGATCTATCATAAAATCCAAACAAGTATCAATAATTTGGAGCAAGTGGCAAAAGAGAACTATGAGAGGGAAACTTAGGTTCAGCCGCTTAATTTTGTTCTCTCTCTTCTTGAATAGGTAGGCACTTGAGTATGGCAAAGTTTAGGTGTTCTTGGAGCTTATAGATATTTATGGGACAAATGGAATCCAAACAAAATCTTAGAACAAAAATCTTTCAAGCATTGGACTTAATAAATTGCTTTTGAAAGCACATCCTTTTTGCAAGAGTGGGACAACAATTTTCACTCACCAACACATGAAGGATGTGATATTCACATTCACATGATGATTGACTTGTGGTTCATGTAACATTCAAGGTGAGATGTTAGATTATTTTAGGAGATACTAAACATCCCCCACAAACAAGCTTTGTTGGGCACACTTTCATGTTTGTCTTTTTACACCTTGCACCATTTTACATTAAACCACATTGCACAATTTTGCTTGTTTTGCATGTTTTAGAATATATGCGTGTTATGTTGTCCCATGATTTCAAACCCAACACCTTTTAAGAAAGATTGAAAGTACCAACTATCAACATAGCTTTTAGCTTTGAATATTAGTAGTTGTAAATTTTTATTTAACCTAGAAGGAAGATGAAACCAACCAAATTTTAGAGTAGAATCCTATGGCTCTGCATAGGGTTAAGCTGTACTTACCACCAAATGCGTTGAATATAGTTCAATGGGGGTGTTTAGCGCTTTCCAACACCCCCAATGAGTTATGTTCAAGCTTGTTGTTTTGTGCCTTGCATTGTTTTGTGCATAATCACTCAATTCATGTTTTGATGTTTTTCACAAAACAAAAAAATTCTTAGGGAACTCACTCTTTGTATATTATTAAAAACACTTAAAATAAAAAGAGAATTTTTTAATATGGCATAAATGAAATAATGGTATATTTTAAATATATTCTAGATATAATTTTAAATTTACATTTTAAATATAGTCACATAATGAATTATATGCACCCTATTTCCATGCATATAAATTATAAATCTTACTTTTCTAAGTAAGTTAGACCTTATAACTTTTTGCATGCTATTTGGAATATAATGGAAATGACTTCCTTACAAAAACTTGGTATGTGTGTTGCAATTTTTCATAGGATTTGAACTCACCGTTGTTGGGAAGTAGGATTTAATTGTTTTCATTTGTCTATTTCTTGCTATTTAAAACAAATACATTTGATTTTAGATTTATTTTTTACTTTGCAACTTATTAGAGATGCCCTATGACAAAATTCCACACGGCAAAATAATGCCTTTTCTTGTAATTTTTTAAAACACGCAAATATCTTGTTTGGGGAGTGTTTAGTGTCTTCCAACATTTAGCATCCCCACCCAAAGGACAATTAATTTGTGGAAGACACCACATATCCTTTAACAAGTTTTGTCCATAACCTATTTTTGGAGCATCACATGGCTTTGCATAGTGTGTCGTTTGGCAAGATTCCAAATATCCCTAAATGAACTTTGTTTAGGCTTGTCTTTGTGTGCCATTTTTGCACCTTGCTTGGTTCTATGCAACAATGAGTGGTTTTGTTTATTCTATTTGAAAAAAAATTAATCATTTTTAAAATGTTGTTCCACACCAATTTTGAACCCAACACTTGCCAAAAGAGGATGACAACACCTACCATCAACACACTTTTCCATGTTGATTAAGAATAATATTGGTTTTTTATTTATTCTAAAACTATGGTCAAACCAATCAAACCTTATGACAAAATAATACTCGGATTTGCAAAGTGTGCCTCATTAATGTCTAAACTTAGTGCTTGTTAAGGATATTTAACATTCTTTCATAACTTGTGTTAGCTTCCACAATCAAAAATTTTAACTTGTCCTAATTTTAATAATTAATGTAATTTTTAAATTATTGATTACTAATTTTCTATTGTTCTTGATTGAGATTTGAACCCAAGACTCCAAGAAAATAAGAAACAATAGGCACCCACCAATAGCCTCCTTTTTGACAAAACAATGTAAGGCACCACATTGTCTCCAAGACAATGTTCTTTAAAGGGTGTTTACTATCATCAACCCAATGGAAGGATTAAACAACTAACAATGCTTTAAAATTATGTGTGTAAGGTAAATATTAAATTACTTTTTAAAATGTGAATATTAAAAAAATGAAAGGTTTTCTAAAAATCAAATTGAAATCTTATGTGAAGAAAATGTGGATTTGTGGTTTAATGGATAATTTTACAAAGTAGATGACTAAAACTGAATGGAATTCTTTTAAAAATCTTCTTTACATGAAAGATAAACTACAAGGTCCAAGACGTTATCAAAATAAAGGATCCGCACAAGGTGAGAATTAAATACATATTATGTATTTTGGTAATGCCTTGATTCAAAGGTTAATTACTCAATGTCCAAAAACGACAGGAAACTACTTTCCAAATTTATTAGACTTTTCACAAGTTTATACTATATATGGAAACATGTAAGTTAATGTTCTCACTATTTAATTTGCAAAAGATGGAATCTTGAATTTATTATTATTATTTATAAATTACATGCAAAGGCAAGGATCATGGATTTTAATTAAAGATTTAACATAAACACAAATGTTGGTGACACTTTGAAAAATAATTAAATGTCAAACTTGGTTAAATGAACTTGTAAGGATAATAACAAATGAAACAAAACATACATGTTATATGATAAATGAAGAGAAAATTAATAATTATACTCTACCAAGAAGGAAAGAAGATCTGTGGTAAAAATGAACAAAAATTTAAAAAGTTATGCAAAACAATTTCTTCAAAACTTATAAAAGAAGCTAATCAAAGTTTGTCGCATACATTAACCTTTTTACATACTCCATTAATATAATTGCACAACTCAATTCTCTTATTGTGCACTATAAGTTGCAAAACAAGAAACATTTTTGCTGAATTTGAGGAATAGGGGCAAGGCAATGCAAATTTCAAATTCACATTCAACATTAGAAGAAATGCACCATAAGCAAAAATGTCAAAACCCATGCTAAAAAAAACAAAAATATATAGCTACACCCTACAAAATACAAAATTTTAAGTTGGTGGGAAAAAAATTAAATATATGATAATAAAGAAACAACATTAAATGAAAAACTAAAAGTGATTTAAATTACAAATGGAAAAGAAGACAAAGTTGCTAATGTTGGACTTTTCAAACTTTACAAGACATTCAACCTAATGCAAGAAATCCATAACAAGAATTTTTTTTAAACCAAAAGAAAGAAAATTTGCACTCTTGATTAAAAAGACTCAACAAAGAAAATGACAACAATTCAATTTTCAAAAGTAATGGATAAACATTTAGGACACCTAAAGCGCTTGAGGGACTAGCATACTATTTAGAATATTCAAAGTTAGTATGCATTCAAAACATGAAACAAATGAAAAAGAAAACAACCCACAAATTAGGTTAGAAAGTGCTTCAAACAATAAAGGAAAAATAAATGAAATTTGTTAATCCTAAAAATTTCAAATTTGCAAAATCACTTGATTAATGCAAAGCAATCACAACAAACAAAATTTAACCACTATAAGTAGTAAGCCAATCTCAAAGGAATTTATCCATGCCAAATGTTTTGAACATTAGAATTTCAACTTCTAATTTTTGTGAGGAAAAGGAGAAAAAACACATGTTTAGATCTTACAACACAAAATGTGATCCAAAATATAAATATATTATGTGACAAGCAACACCCATTCCTTTAACAAAGAGGAAATGAACTTTACATGCTCGTGGCTTGATATAGACATCGTACCAAATAGCCCAAAAGCTAGAATATTATCAATGAGTGTTTGAAGGCTTTATTATGACCAATGTTGGTCGGATATATAAAAAAAATTGGTTATGCATTTGGATGGTCATTGGATATGGATGAATCCATATTCAAAAAAATTCAAGTTTTGGATATTCAACAATATACACCACTGCTGGATGTATGTTATGTATGCATCTAATGTGTAATCATATCCAGTTCATTTACCTTTAATATGTAACTTTATCCAGCCCATTAAGGTCTCAAAAATGTTAGATATGAATAAGTTAATGTTTAGTTCCTTTAAGTTTTATGGCTAGAGCCCATCACATTTTCCTTTTGGCAGTGTTTTGTTTTAAACCTTTATGCCTTTGCACTTGATGATGATGCTCAAAGTTTGACATGAACTTAGATTTTAAGCTTGTAGGTTTCATTAAGGTTTTTGGTAAGTCAATTTGTGCACTTGGGAACTTTGCACTTCCAATTTTTGTTTAGATTATTTGTTTGAACTTTCCCTCTTCTTGTAACATTGGTTATAGCTCGTCAAAAGAGCTTGTTGTGAAAGCTTGGTGGTGGTCAAATGCTTTCTAAGTTGTGAAAGCTTGTGGTTCAACAATGTTAAAAGCCTTAGGCCTTTGCAATTTTCTTTGCAAGAGATTGATGTATGTTTATGCTTCCAAGTAAAAAGTATAAACTATTTTTTTTTTTGTTTTCATTCTTGTTATTTGTTTACAGTTCTTGGTTTTCTTGTTTAGCACTTTTGTTGTTTAACGAATTGAGAGCTCAAAGGTTTTGTGTGTTTTTGAATCTTGGTAGAAGGTTGCTCAACAAGTCTAAAGGAAAGGTTTTTTGTGTTTTTTGTTTTGTTTATGTGCATCAAAATTAAATGAACTAGGACCTACATCAAGTTTTTGTTGTTGTTCAACAACTTGTCAACGAATTGTAGAACTAAATTGTTTATGTTTTAGTCATTGGTTTCTTTTACTACTTGGTGTTTGCCAATTGTTTAACATTCATTAGTTGCTTAATATTCACTAGGTGCTTAACATTGGTGACATCATAATAGCCAATTGGACATTAATAGAAGAATAACAGTTAACAAAAATCAATGTAAGGATTAAGGAAAAACCATAGATGGTGAAAGTAAATTTTAAATTACGACCAAAGAAGGTGTTGGAGTTGGAGGAACTTCTTTAAAGGTACAAGGATGTCTTTGCATGGATGTACAAAGACTTAAAGGGTATCCCATTAAAGTTAGTTCAATAGAAAATTGAATTGGATACAACCATACCATTGGCACATCAGGCCATGTATAGTAGGCCTTATAAAACCTGGCATTCTATTTTTAGATGCCAACTTTGCCAGAATTAATTTCGCCAAAGTGCCATAATTAAGTAATACAGTTATTAAGAGCATCCCCACCGCAAGTCACTAAAACGGTCATTATCACTATTTTTTGGTAGTCAGTCTGAGCCTCTGAGGGCCAAAATAATGATTTGGGTGCAGTCATTTTTATGGTTTCCCATCGCAAAATCACTAAATTTTAGCATCTTCTTGCTTTCCATTGTGGCGGACGGATTGCAGATCCAAGCGGAGCGTGATTCCAACAATAATGCCAGGGAATTAGAATCGCCCCCCGTGATGCTAACGGATCTCGTCAAGATGCGTCCTAATGTGTTCATCAGCGAAGTACTAAATTAATATTGTGAGCACCTAGCCAAACACTCGAGCGTGGACCTGATTGATAAGGCGGAGAGTGAACATCGTGAACTGCTCGCTATTTACGCGCATGAGCCAGATGTGAAGGCTGCCCTCGACAAGCACGACGAGAAGATGTTTTTTAACGAGGCATGGGACTGCTTGAAGGGGCGCTTCATGCAGATGCATCACCTGTGCGGTGGATTGACGACAACGTTCCCGAATACGACGTTCGTCGAGAGTGACTTTTCCATCGTTAAATGGGAGAAAAACGACTCCCGTAGCAACTTGACAAGTCTATCCTTCGTGGGCATTATGCACGCGAAGCAATTCAAGCAAATCAAAATGATCAAGTGCCAATCTTTCGCTTGAATAACAGTGCGAATTTGTCTCCATATCCATTCCATTCAACATATTCTTTGCTTAGTTGTGTTCCATTTGCGATGGCCGCGAGAATGGTAGTAGTGGTGTCCGTTTTGATTTTATCTTCTAATAGGGGGAAGCTTGTTACGGAAAATAAAGCATATGCCAAATGTGCCAATATTAAGGCGACAAATGTGCCAGAATTTAATTCTGGCAAAGTTGGCATTTGCCAGGTTTTATGAGGCCTGATGTATAGGTTAAATCCAAATTACGCTATGATATTGAAACAAGACATTGATAAATTGTTAGCAATTTCATACAACCTCATGTGGAAAGGCTACATGGCTACCACCAATTGTGGTAATACTAAAGAAAAAAAGGAAATTCAAAATCTATGTGGATTTCAAAAAATTGAATGTAGCAACAAAAAAGGATCCTTTTCCATTACCATTCATAGATGAGATATTAAACATAATGGTAGGGTGTGAAGCATATTCATTTTTGGATGGATATTCTTGGTATCATCATATATCCATAAATCTAGAAGATAAATACAAGACGACTTTTGGCATAGATTAGAGAACATTTATTTTGAGGGTGATGGCTTTTGGAATCAAGAATGGACCTCTAACATTTTTTAAAATTGTGACAAAAGCATTCACACTATGAGAAATTGTGTCCACCAAAACCACATTACCTTATAACTAAAACTCAAAAAACAATTCATATACAACTCGTATGAAACTATCCATTCAAAATACAGTGTATTAATAAATAAATTGTCATGTCAAAAAATTAGTTAATTGTATTATAGTTGCAAGTGAGTTGAAAATGGGTCTTTTATATGATAATTTATACACATCGTACATACATATATAGTCAACCATGTTTGACTTTTTAAGAGTTGCATTGTAGTTGTACGTGGCAACTACTTTAGAATTATTATAAATGTGTTAGTAAAACAACAAGTATGTTGCAATTAGTGTACAATGTCATACATGCAATTATGCCACATGTTCACATTTACACCACCTATTATGGGGTACATTTGCAATTAATTTTCGATGATGATTCCCATTGATATGATCAGTTTGGCCACTAATGCACCACAACTAAAGTATTACTATTCAACTATGTTATGACTATAAAACAATTATTTATAACTTAATAAGGATACATATTCATAAATTATTTATATCTTCATCATATGTGTTTCATTTTGAATGATTTAAAATGTTATGGGGGCGTTACCTCAAGTTCTAAAAATCATCTTTGAAATGCAAAGGAAAATGACTAATGAAAAAATAACAAGAAAAGAAACAAACTTTCCAGCTTATAAAACATGTTTTTTTTTTCTTTCACTACACCAAAATGCATCCTAATTCACTTTGGGTTTCATTATATCTTGAGTGAATTTGGACATTTATACCATGATGAAACTGATCAACCCCCCAATGAACAAGGACTAGTTGTTATGGATAGTGAATTGGTCCACTAGTACATAGTGAAATATAAATTTATCAAGCCATTTCACTTGTTAGTTAATTAATAAAAGAAAATAAGACTATGTGGACATTAGGCAACATGGAAATCAATTAAATTTAAATTATTTGATATTTAATATTATTGATAATTTCAAAATTTTCAACCTATGAATTATTGGCACATGGTAATTTATGTTAAGTTTAAAACCTAGCCTAAATACATAGGCCATGTAATCAACCTAAGTTGACACCTACTCTAGAGAATTACATAGGAAGATATTTGGTCAACTTACCATTATTGACCACAAACACAACATTTGTGAAGTTTGATCCCTTGACCTTTAAAACGGAAGCAAACACCCTTACCATCAAGCCACCACATTTGTTGTGATAATGTGTTACATTACATTCTATTTATCGAATACTCAGTTTTAAACATTACGAAAACATAAACTTTAAAAATTCATATCTTATTGAAATTTTGTCCAAATGAAATGATTAAATTTTAATTAAATTTTTTTTCAATAATTTTACATAATTACATTTATTTCATTTTGAAATTATAAAATCATCTGAACAATTTTGATTTTGAATATCACTATTCAATAACATTTCAATGATCATTCATTTGAAAAAAAAATTTTTAATAATGCATAAGATTTTTGTAAATATAATAATATTACCTTTGTTAGGCTATTTTCAGTTATTCTAAAGCTAGTTTTCATTATTCTAAATTATTTCACCCTACATTATTTATGGCTATTATGGTTATTTTTAGTTATTTTAAACTATTTTTAGCTAATTCACCTTAGTTACTTTTGGTTTTTTTTAATTATTTTTAACTATTGTAAATAATTTTTGGCTATTCTATGTCATTTTTTGCTTTTATAAGTTATTTTATTTTAGGTTATTTTCGACTATGTGTGGCTATTGTTGGTTATTCTATTGGTGCCTATATATTCTATTGGTGGTTATTCATGGCTATTTTATTAATGGTTATTAATGGTTATTCTATTAATGGTTATTAATGGTTATTCTATTAATGGTTATTATAATTATTTTATTGGTGGTTACTAATGGTTATTGGTAATTATTCCATTGGTGGCTATTAATGGTTATTTTATTGGTGACTAAATTACCATAAGCTATTGATGGCTACTAATTGTTATTTTATTATGGTTATTGTGGGTTATTTTATTAGAGGCTATTGTATTATAAACCATTAGTGGTTATCTTATTGGTGGCTATTGATGGCTATTTTATTAGTGGCTTTTCTATTGGTGGCTATTAATGGTTATTCCATTAATGGTTATTGTAGGCTATTCCATAGCAGGTTATTTTATTATAAGTCATTAACGGTTATTTTATTGTTGATTATTGATGGTTATTGATGGCTATTATATTTGTAACTATTAATGGTTATTTTATTAATTTTTATTGGTGTATATTATATTATAAGTTATTGTTGGATATTCTAGGTTATATTACCATCGGTTATTAGTAGTTATTTTATTGTAAACTATTCTAAGTTATTATACTTTAGGTCATTATTATTTAAATGATCCTACGTTACTTTAAATTGTTATATTTAAGATAAAATAACTTATAATAACATAAAATAAAATGACCTTGAATAATCTAAAATATAATTTGAAATAACATATATTAACTTAAGGTATAAAATAACCTAAGTTATAACTTAAGGTTAACTGAATAATTTTATTTTAAATAAATTAAAGTAAAAAACCTATAATAAGCTAATTAGGATATTTTAAGGTAAAATAACGTATAATAGTTTAAAGTATAATATTCTATAATATTCTATAATAACTTATAATAATTTAGGGTATAAGTTTAAATAATTAAAATAGCTTAAAATAATATAAGATATATCATAAAGTAGCATAGGGTATTTAAAACAACGACATAAAAATAAACCTATAAACCTATTTATCATGATAAATTATAATAATGATTTATGTCAACTAATAATGAAACATGAATTTACATAGTGACATTATGGTGAAATAACTTTAACGAGGGTGAAATCATTTAAGTGTGATGAATTTATTTCACTTTTAAGGTCCCATAGTGATTTAGGTTCATGAATTACACCCCATTTTTGTACTAGTATTTAGAACTTTCTTATTTTCAAACTTCATAACTTTCTTATTTCTTCTTCATTTTAAACGATTTAAAATATTATAGGAGCGCTGCTTGAAATTCTACGAATTATCTTTGAACTCTAATAATAATAAGGCAACATACAAGGAATTTTGGGTGTTTAGTAACTAGCCTATGTAACATTATTTTGAGGAGCCATATTTTTTTCAATGCTATTCAATTTTTGACAATTTTTAGTCCACTAAACACACCAATAGGAGGGGTTCAAATTTTGTTGAAACACCAAAAATAATGGAACCCACCCCTTGGATTTGGTTTGCCTTAAACGTTTAAATGTTATAGTTGCAATTCAATTACAACTAATGAACAATTAAAAGATTTTACCCATATGTTTTATCTTTGAATTTCATGTTACAAATTATATAAAGAAGGCTTGTTATTTTATGTTCTCACATTAAAATACATGTGTCATTTTGGGATGAGTTGAAAAAAGTTTAACCCAAAGGCAAAACATAAAATAAAAAATAAAATTTCATGGCTATTCTTTAATGCATTTAATCTTATGCTTTCCTACCTACTTATTTACCTAGATAAGTAAATAGGTCCTACATTTCTACCTACCTATGTATGTAAATAGTTAAGTAGGTAGGTGAATAAGTCCTAAGGTAAATACATAGGTATGTAGGTCTTAAGACCTACCAACCTACCTACCTATGGTTATGTATGACCTACCTAATTACTAAATTTTTATTTTTTTTAATTTTTTTCCAAAATTCAATTAATATGCCATGGTAATCTTTTATTGTGCCATGTGTCATAATCTTGGATCGTCGTTAACAATCATAATGGACATGGAAATCAATATTTTGGTTTTTTTTATGTCCAAAATCTTCATAATGCCACATGTCAAATTTTAATAAATGGTTGACAATTAATGACATCAATATGACACCATGGGTGTAGTTATAATGGAGTTGAATAGTAATTTAAAATGAATTGTTTTGACTAAGTTATAATTAAATTGCAATGAATTACATCATACATACAGTGAGTTGCAACTTTGCAATTCAAAAATTGAATTGCGAGGCCAATTACAAAACACCTTTTTTTTTCATAGTGTTAGAAAATATTTGGATAGTTTCATGAAGATATGTTTAAACAATTTCACAATATATAATGACATGGAAATTCACTTGTAAAAGGTTAGATTATGTTTTTAGAAGTGCAAGGAGTACATCATTAGTTTAAACTTGAAATATTGTGCTTTTGTGGTATTTTCTGAAGTAATTTTAGGATTTATTATTCCAAAAGAAGGTAAGCTACATGATCTAAAGAAAATACAAATGATAATGAACATGTCTACGTACCATAAAATTCACTACAAATTCAAATATCTAATGGCATGGCACAATTTTAAAGATGTTCTATTAAAAACTTTGCAATGATTATGGCTCCAATTACTAAATTCATAAGGAAAACAATTTTATTTTGTGGATAGAGGAATGTTAGAAAGCTTAAGAGTTTATGAAATAGAAATACATTGAAACACAAATTTTAATACCACTAAATTAGGACATGGAGTTCCATGTTCACACATATGCATGCATTGTTATTAGTTGTAAGAGATTTATTAACACAAAATATCGCAAGGAATAGTGATCAACCAATAGTGTATGTTTATAGACTTTTTAATAATGTAGAATAGAATTATAGCACCATAGAAAGAAAAGCCTTAGCTATAAACTTTTGCATTGTAGAAATTGAAGTATTATTTATTGGGAAATAAATTTGTGTTTTATTCTGATTATATGGCTTTAGTTTACTTGGTAAACAAACCATAAGTCTTAAGGAAAATTGCTAAGTGGTTACTATTATTTCTAGAATATGATTCCACAATAGTATATAAGCCAAGTAAGATTCATGTAATGGCAAATGTTTTGTCTAAATTCCTTGATGCCATAGAACCCACAAGAGTCCCAAAACAAAACATAGATGCTAACTTGTTTTTCATAGAACCAAAATGGTTGAATGATGTCAAATTGTTTTTATAGACATGACAAATGGAAAAAAATTGTTTACAAGATAGAAGCAATGGTTAATCAAGAAGGTTGAACCCTATACAATGAAGAATGATGTTTTGTACAGGATGGGATAGGACAACAAATTGAGGCGATGTTTGTTAACCATAGAAGCACATAGGGTGATGAAGGAGTTGCATGAAGGAGTAACAACAAGACATTTTACAACCGAAATCACATAGAAAAATATTATGGATGCAAGGTATTAATGGCCTACAATGTACAAAGATGTCAATGACTTCTACAAATCGTGTGATGTGTGTTAACGCACTAGAAGGTTGGCTACACAAAATTTAGCTAAGCTAGTCACAACTTTTCCAAAAAAACCATTTATGAAATGGGGACTTCATTTTCTAGGACCAATAAAACTAGCAGGAAGGTATACATGGAACAAGTACATATTGGTGACCATAGATTATACAACAAAAGGGGTGGAGGCTAGAGTGTTAAGTACAAATACTACAATAATAATAATAATAAATTTATATGAATGCATTTTTACCAGGTTTAGATGTCCATTAAGTATAAACATAGATCAAGGTGTGCATTAAATATGTTAACGATGATATCAAGCATTTGATAGGTCATTTTTTACTAAAATATGTCAATTCCACTACTTATTACCAATAGGGAAATGGTCAGGTAGAGTCCACTAACAAGGTGTTGGGAACATTGTTGATTAAGTTGGTTAATGAAAATAAAACAAATTGGGATGAACATTTACCAACAATTTTATTTTCTTACAGAATAACATAAAAAGTAGTTACATGATATACCCCACCAAGCTTGCATCCTTTAATGCCTACATAATACATTTTGCTAATAATTGGTGACCACAAAGAAGGAAATCTTGTGGGAATATTAACAAGTAAAGTTTCAAAGCTAGAGAAACTAAAAAAAGACAAATTGCAATTTCAAGTGAATTTAAGAACACAACAATGGAATAGGACTGAGAAATTAGTGGAAGAATATAAAAAAATAATTCAAATTAGTGATTTTGTTTTGTGGTTTCCAAAGGGGAGTAACTCACATCTTGGGAAATTCACTAAGAAATGTCTTGGATCATTTAGAATACATTATGTGTTGTTTAAAAATACAGTATTGTTAATAGCATTCATTAATTTTGAACCTAACCCCCTATTGGTTAATATTAACAAATTGAAACCATATAAATTTATTGAATTTAAGGTGCAAGATTCTAAAATGGAAACATTGGTTTGATGGGAAGATCCATAGAAAACAAATTAATCACGAAGAAGAATTGAGGATGATAATGATATAAATGAAGATACAAATGACGAAGGAGTGCCACATTAACTACAAATGAAGGATGACAGCTTGGTGGTCACAACCACAAAAGAATTGGCTAACTCAGTAGCTCAATCAATTGATAGTATCGATGAGTTGGGACATATTTCAATACACATGGCAGAGGAAATGACAGATAAATGGACAAGTGGCTATGATGGCATATGGATGAATGAAGAAAATAATGGTATATCTAGACCATTGACGGACATTAATTGCTTCCACATGGACATATAAGAAAAAAATCATCATGAATTGAATGGGGTGCTTAAACAAATGACTATTTAACACAAAAACAAATTGTTTTAAAAGAAAAAAGTGGGAAGAAGGAATGGTTGTCAAACTTTTTGGCATTTGAAATTTCTTAGTAGTGCATTCGTGTTTTGTGTTTATAATGTTTGTTGCAACATGAATGAAGAGAGCGCATTTGAAAGATTTTAAATAATAGTGAAGGAAGAAGCACAAAGAGTCGTAAAACGAAAAATAGCGTATAAACTTGAAAAAAATTACGCAAAAAACGTTTTTGCAAAATAGTAAAAAGCGCAAGAGGAATTAGAAAGATAGGCTAGAAAATTAGTGTATGACATTGCATCATTAGTAGCAATTTCACCTTTGGAATCACCATCGTCATCGAAGTGTGAGGAAAGAAGAAGGGTTGAAATAGGGATTGGTGTAACAATTTGGTGTATAGACAAAATTTGACAGTTGATATGACCTATGTTGGAGAGGCTATGAAGAAGCATTTTTAGTAAGAGAATAAGAGTTGTGACAAAACATGGTGTAATAGTGGAAGAGCCTATGGAGATTTTGGATTCAAATGACGAATAGGACAAAGAGAACATTAGTGCAACACAAAAGTTAATTACAACAACACTAAAAGTTTGAGAGACTACATAAATTACGTTGGAGGAAATGCAACCACAAATAGTAGGGCAAAAAGTCATATCTACCCCACCATCTCAACTAGGCTTGGAAAACTTACCAAGCTCTTAAACTGAAGAAAGAAAAGAGCATCTATGGAGGATGGATCAAAACACTTTAAAACAGAAAGGATTAGGATTCCAAATGAGATAAGACTATTTTTCATTCCAACCAAACACAATTATTCCAAACAAGTTGAGAAAATAGAAATGTAGAAAAAGATGGGAGAAGGAGAAAAGGCCTAGGCTAGTAAAACAAATTAAATCATATTACTAGACATTGAATGGAAGGAACTAGACCATGATGTTTTGGTATAATTTCTAACACTTTTGTGATTAAAAGGTCTAAGATTTATTTTGGGAGGAGAAGCAAAGTGTATGTCATTGTCAAAACATATAATAGCTGACGCATTTGGAATCTATCAAAGTGTGTATGTTGAGGATCCAAAGGGGCATGTGACCAAAATGTTGGTAGAGGAACTGTTATTTAGTCATGATATAAGTCCCCATACACAAATGTAGATCAATGGAATGTTAAGAAATGTACGATGCCAATTAACATTTGATGCCCAATTATAATATCTATGGTATACCAGAAGGAGTAGGTAAATTACATGAGCAATAGGAATGCATTGACATTCATGAAGGTGGAAGAACACTAGAAGAAAACCCCATTTTTTGACTTGTCTTAGGCGACTAAAAGTGTCTTTTGCAACTATTTTTGATCAAAAATAGTCGCAAAAGACACTTTTAGTCGCCTAAGAGAAGTCGCACATCACATTTAGTTGTATGTGACATTACATATACAACATGTATATATAATGGTAATATATGTGTTCATTTATACATACCAATTTAATTATAGTTGCACCTAATATAGTTATCAAAGTATGGCATGTGTTTAAAAATTGGATGATTTTCTTATGGACACATGTCACTTTTAAATTATTTTTGTGTTTTCAAAATTAAAAATTCATTGGATTAATTTCAATCGTCAAAGTTTCTACCACTATGATGATGACATGTGGCACACCATGGAACGTTCATTGACCATTGACATGTGTCCATTTTAAATCACCAATTATATGATGACACATGTTAATTAAGGCCCACCTTTTTTATTTTTAAATATTAATTAATGATATCTAAATCATCCAGTTTAAGATTAATAAGATGTTGACACATGATGCCTAGGTAAGTAAATAATTATTACACCCTACTAGGTAGGTAGGTTTACTTAAGTATGTAAGTAAATTGAAAGGAAGCTACGTTTAAGCAATATAGGTAGCTTTGGAATAATCTAATTTAATTTATAGGTTTAACCATTTAATTAAAGTCAAGTTTTTTTCTATGCTCATCCCCAATGGCACTTGGTATTTGGGTTTGTAAAAGTTATTGCACATACTTATATATTGTCCAAAATTTGATTGGAAGCCAAAAGATATGGGATAAAAAAATTCCATTGCAAACCTCCTGAACCAACATAGTTGTACATGAAATGCAACTATTCCATTAAGGTAGACTGGCCCAAGGAAGGCTCCATTGCTTCTAGTGTCCAAACAAAAGTTGAAGTCCTCTTGACAGATCTAACAAATTAAAAATTGTCAAAAAAATACTAGAATTGAAAAAATTAAGGCCCCCCAAAGTAAAGGGGGTCAATAACTCAAAAAAAGAAACAAAACCCATATAAAGGCCAACTCTTAAACACCCAAAAATTTCCTTGTATGTTGCTCTATTGCTATTACAGTTCTAAGACAATTTGTGGAACTTTAGGTTGTGTTCCTATAGCATTGTAAATTGTTTAAAATGAACAAGAAATAAGAAAGTTATGGGGTTTGAAAGTAAGAGAGGTCCAAAGAAAAGGAAAAAGAAAAAACAATTGTTTTGTAACTTGGAAGTTTTTTTTTTTTTTTCCTTCTTGTTAATTTTTCATTACTCCTTTTCCTTTTCACTTCAAAAACGATTGTAGGATATTTATACTAATTATGATTATTTATAATGAAAATATTATTTTAATATTATTATCTAGGTTAAACTAATAATTAAATTAGGATGTTTGGTTACTTATAGGTTAATTATTGCAGCCTATTTACCATACATAATACCTAATCATTATAATAAACATTTAATTAATAATTATGATTACTTATATTAATTTTTAGTATTATCATATTAATTAATTCTGAATATTTTTCTTTAATGAAATTTACATTTTCTGAAAAAAAAGTAAAATAAAATCAAAAAACTCTAATTGCCAAAAAAATATTTAAATATATTTGACAAATAGAATTTGAAAACTTGCAATAAATATTTAAATCATGGTTAATTTAGTTTAATTTAATTAAGCATAATTTAATGTAGCCATTATTATTTTAACCTAACTTGATTTAGCCATAATTAGTTTGGTGTAACATAATTTAGTTAGAATTATTTTAGCCCTAAATGTTTTAGCCTAACTTAATTTAGCCATAATTAGTTTAGCCTAACTTAACTTAGCCATATTTAATTTAACTTAATTTAGTTAAGCCTAATTTAATTTAGCCATAGCTAGTTTAGCTTAATTTAACTTAACCATAATTAATTTAAATTAATTTAATTTGAGCATGGTTAATTTTAACCTAATTATATTTAGCCATATTTATTTTAACCTAACTTAATTTACCCATGATTAGGTTAGTTGAATTTAACCATGGTTAGTTTAAGCTAGCTTTAATTGACATAGGTTTAATCTTAATACTAGAGGTACATAATACTATTATACATAGTCTATGTAGATATATTAAATATATTAATTTAAATATGTATAAGTTTAAGCCATTATTTTTATGACACATGTCCATGTTGTACACATTTAGTTGCACACAACTGTATGGCCCAAAAATTACGCAATACCAAATTTGCAGTTGTAAACATGACTAAGATAATTGCAAACGATAGTTAGTTGCATGGGAGTTGCATAGTGATTAGTTGTAAACAACAAGATTTCTACTAGTGTTTTGGAGAGGCTTTTCATATACACGTTTCAAAAATATTTTAAGGTTTTAGAGAAGAAGACAACAAAAACCCAAAAAATGTTTTAAATATTCAAATAGGAATTATAATCTGGGTTTTGGATAACAAGAGAGGAACATCAAGGGGATCCCCATGGACTATGAATATATATATATATATATATATATATATATATATATATGAGATTAGAGAAGGATCGGAACAAAGAAAGAAGTCACAAGAGGATGTCAAACCTTAGAAATTTATGCAAAGGAATACCAAACCAACTTGGAGGCACATTCCCAAAAGTGGTTACACACCATATTCTTTTTAAACCACAGAAGGAAAACAATTCAATATAGGAGTAGCAAAGGAAAGAACAACTATTGTATATGAAGCAAGAATAGAGTACATCACCATAGCTAGTAAGGTGGTTGCATATTATAATAGACCATTATGGAAGTCACAGTGGCAATTTTTCTTGGATTTGATAAATGTTTTTGCATACAATTCTTAACTCTTGTTGAATATAACAAAAAGGGACTCACTTATGTGGAGCTAACACATCAAAATCATGAGTGTTCAATTAGTAATGGACTTTATAAATTGGTGAAGCAAAGTGTCACAAACTATAAAATCTTGGACATGGACTTTTATCTCATAATGTGTTTATGTAATGTATGTGAAACTTTGGGATATAAAATATTTGAAGTTAAGAACATTAAAGGTTCATTTAGTGAATGAAACATTGTCTTAATTTTTATGTTCCATAACATCAAATATGCAGCCTTTGAAATATTTCACAAAGTCCATAAAGGCATAAAAAATGTTGATTTTCTTGATTTTTTTTTTAAAGGAAGACCTTTTAAATGGTTTTTAACATGGTGGCCCCAAAAACAAATCGGAAATCTTGAATTTTTGGAATGAAAGTTACATGGTCAGTTTTAAACCAATTTCGAATACACTAGAAATGGACTTTAAAAAAGGACTTTGATTTACTAGTTTTGGTTCACTTTAATCTGTTTTCATCTGATAACAACAATTCAAACACAACATCAACAGACGTATTGTGATGAAGTAGATGATCTTTATGATTATTATGCATAGATGGAGGTTCATGGGGATGCTACAATGGATGTACAAGTCAATATAACCATAAATAAATCAACAACATGCACAATAGCCTAAGGTACCACAAATGGTTTTATTAGAACCATCATTCAATGAATATAGACTAGCTACAATATTAATGCCACAGAGTTAACCAAGGTTAGCAAAAGGGAAAGTTTGGAAATTGGTCAAAAGTTACAAATGTGGGGTAGGGTGATGTCATTAAAAGATGGGTTTAGGGGAAAAATACCACAAAACCTTACACCCAAATTTGTAGAGGATATGGCAACTAATATCTTAGAGAACAACAACATTGTTAAGATGTTTCAAGCAATGATTATAGTCAGCATGAAGATGGGTAATTTGGGTTTAAAGGTGTAATCATTAAAAACCAAATTGACAACAGTGGAAAGAAAGAAACAAAAATTGATTAGGTAAATGTATAAATAACAAGAAGGCCATGAGGAATATAAGAAATGAATGGGTGGTTGGAAAAAACAAAAATGGAAGAAGAAGTGAATGTTAAAATGTTGGAGTTGAATAAGGAGGATGGTTGAGTGGACAAATTTACAAGAGGAATGTTGGGAACTTAGAAAGAAAAAAGAGGCATGGAATGTGACAAAATAATGCTGAAAAAACATGTGACATGTAATGTGCATGTAAATTATAATTCATTATTTTTATTCATTAATGGATGATCCTAATATTTCCTAATGCACACATTACGCGTGACAAGATTTTCTCTTCCAAACTCTAACATGTTAGAAGGAGAATTTAACTATCAAATACGGTCATTTAGGAGACTTGCATACTTGAAAGTAATCAAATCTAGATATATTGCATCACTCCCAAGACATAAGGTGTAGTTAGAAAAGCTAAACATAGAGGTAGGAAATTTGCTTTAAATTTCATATCAACATCAGTTTGAAATACCTAGATTTTGATCATTAAGCATTACATTAATCTTTGGGCATATTCATGGTCAAGGTACAAAAAAGGATGGTTTAACAAAAAAAAGATTGTAAAGGACTATTTATGATTTCTATTGCATATACAATTTCATAATTATAATGGATTGGTGGATAAATATAATTAAAATGATGTCATGATAATATAATAAAAAAATCAAGAATAGATTGGATACAATATAGATGTTATTAAAAATCCTTTAAAATAATTTGAATTCTTGTTTGAATAACAATTCTCATCTTAAATGAATCAAAATGAATGTATTAAACAATGCAATTAATTTCAATTTTCTTCTTGGATAAATAACACATACATTTATGTTTGGTAATGTTCCTATAATGCATTTGATTAAATAATATATAATACAAGAATTTTGAAGACTACAAAATCCATTCCAAAAGGGTTGCAAGGTCAAATAACATATGATATAATTTTTTGGAGACTATAGAATCCATTTTGAAAGGGCTTCAAGTCAAATAATATACAATATTTTTTTCTTAAATAACAAAATCCATTCTAAAAGGGCTACAAGGTCAAATAATATACGATACATGAATTTTGAGGACTACAAAATCCATTCTAAAGATTGCAAGGTTAAATAATATACGATATATGAATTTTGAAGACTAAAAAATTCATTCTAAAAGGGTTGCAAGGTTAATTCATATCCAATACAATAATTTTGAAAACTCCAAAACCCATTTTTAAAGGGCTATAAGGAAAATGATTATTTTTGGTAAAAATGGATTTAATTCTCGTAGAATTATTCCACATTATTGTAACAACAAATTTGCACTACAATATGCACACATTCACAATTTCTACATTGATTTTAAATACACCTGACTTTGAAATTCATTCAAACACCAAATTCATGGTTATTTCATATAACCAAAATTTGCACTTCAAAATACAAAAAAATGTAAAAAATTCTAGAAAAAAAATTACAATTCATTTCATTATATTTTAATACTACAAAAAATTCACACAACAATATGGAAATAGAAGTCACTGTAAAAGTCTGTACTTCTCTATTTAATTGAAAATTGAATTAGAATTATAACAAAATTCCATGTTTTGTTAAAATGAGATCAAAATAGCAAAATAAAATTTTTGGTATATCAAAATAGAATTTGTGGTTTTCTATTACAAAGTACTTATAGCTATTCTTATTCTCCCAAAACTATGTGTCTAAAAATGAATTTTTTTCCCCTAAATCTCCCATCTTTGGGCAATCCCAAGTCACATCATAATGATTCAAAACCAACAAGAATTCAAAATTCAAACCTACAATGTTCCATGATCAATCCCTATCTTAAATGCATTGTTCATCCAAAACCATGTAATCATCCTATCCCCTTAACCACAAAGGGATTTCGTTGGTACAATCTAGTGAGTAAGAAGATTCTCCTCATGCAACATGTGACGATTGATGAATTAGAAATTTTAGTCATATAGACAGAAATTTGAACAAGGAGAACACATCAACATTTGATTTTCAATGGATAATATGTTCTTCTCCTATCATCTCCATTGATATTGTTCCCCTCAAACCTTTTCAAAATACAATTCTTTTACCTTTTGCTACAAATTTTTTACACTAATCCAAAATTTTCCATCATTATTTAATGAACTTTTCACATTTACAAGTTCTACACCTTTCATTCCTCCTCTTAATTTCCATACACACAGTCCTTGACCATCACAACTTTTAAAATTTCAATACTTCCCATCCATGCATTTGCTTCATTTTTCAAACACCATCAACATAACGATGATTAGATCATTGCACTCTTGCAAAGGTCCACATGCACCAAGAAGCTTTTAAATCTTCTTGATCAATATGTTGCAAATTTTAAAAAAGACATGACATACCAAGATGTACAATAAGATGCCCATTAAATATCTACCACGGATGAAAAAATGGCTACCATATGAAAAATGGAAACTTGGTCTTTTGTTTCCTTATTGCCAAATAAACAAGCCATTACATGCAAATTGATTTAGAATAAGCTAAGAATAAATGGAGAAGTAGAGCGATACAAAACCACATTCGTCACAAGGGGATGTGAACAAAAAGTAGGAGTTGATTTTGGAAAAACATTTGCATCAATTACAAAATGGAGCACTATCATAGTAGCGAATGTTTTAGTAGGATGAAAGGGTTGGAAGGTACATCATTTGGATGTGAAAACAATATTTCTAAATGAATGTTTTCATGATGAAGTTTACATGTAGTAGTCATGGGGATATGAAGTTCTAGGAAGTGAACACCTTGTTTACATACTATTTCAAGTTTTGTATAGATTGAAGCAAACCCCTTTTCAATGGTTTTGAAAATTGACAATTTTTGAAGAAAAATGGATTGTAAAAGTCATCATTTGATGGCAACATGTATCACATTCATTAGAATGAAAAGATGGTGATACTAGTATTTTATATAGATGATATGTTTTTAATTGGGGATGACACTAAGCAAGTCTTTTGGTTGGAAAAGGAATTGAAAATCAAATTTGACATGATGTCATTGGGTTTCTCTTCCAAGTACCTCAAAATTCAATCTTCACATCATAGCAATGGCTTGGGCGAACCATCCTTGGGTGGTACCACTAGGAACCACTTCAAGGAATGGTTAAGGAACCAAAAATAACCAAATCATTTTTCTAGGCTCTTTTTGTTAAATGTTTTCACAATTATAAATTATTATTTTTTCATGTTTATTAATTGCATGCACTAATATATGGCTTGAAATTTATTTGAAAATTTAAAAATTTTAAAAATTAATATTCCTAATGGGTGCAAGCAAGATATTTTGTACATACTTATTACTTTTTTTAAATTTGAAAACATGAAAAAAACAAAATTTCAAACTTCTAACCTTCCTCTAGCATTTTAAAACAAATGAAACTTTTTTTTTCCATGGGCATCTCGAACCTCCCTTTAGCTTTTAAAAACAATTTGTGTCATATGATTTGAAATTGAAACAATACCCAAAAAATATCCCAAAGAATATCCCCCATTTTTTAGGGGTTGGGGATTATTGTAATTATAAAAGAAAATTTGATTAACCAAAAAAATTATATTAGAATGTTCACCACATCAATATTGAGATGCTTGAGAAAAAACCCAAATACTTGCAAAAACATTTCACCTCCTTTAAAATATTTGAACTTTATTTTTCAAACTACCACAAATTTTAGGTACTTGCAAATAGTTAAAAAGAACATGATTATAACAATTTAGTTTTTGAAGTCCATGCAAACAAGAGTTAAGAAATAATGCACCCAGAAAAAAATTTATTATCCCCATAAAATCGTCTACTTGTTAGTCTTTTTCTTTAAGGACCCCAATATATTTTGTTGCTTACACTACTTTTTGTGTAAACTTTACCATGCTTTTACCCTAATTAAAATGGTCTTTTAAAAATAGATAATTTCAACTTTGGAAATTCCTAACTAAATCACATTTAATCAATTAATTGCCAAATAAAAACTTAAAAATAAAATGACTTCCAAATTACCTTAAGAAAAAAAAATCATAAATCATGTTCCAAATTTGTGGTCTTGACCCAAAAAGTTCAAAGAAAAATACAAACGTATGTTCTTGAAACTTTTTTCTAAATGCAATGATTAAAAAACATCAAAATACACAATATTTTTTATATTATTGAAATTTCAAAATCCATGGAACCTAATAAATGTATTCAAAAAAATAAGATGAAAAATGTTCATTTAAGTGTTTCCTATGATTTTTCAAAGTTCGATGAATCCAAGAAAATCAAGGTGTTAGGTTCCTAGTGGTACCACCTAAGAACAAGATTGCCCGCTTGTTGTTTCATAAAATTGATTATGAATCTAGCATTTTAAATGAGTTTAGAATAATAAAATGCAACTTTTCTAAAACATCTCTACCTCGAAATCTCAAGTTACACAAGGATATGGATTCACCTCTAGTCAATTCTAAATAATATCAATGTTTGGTAAAAAAAACTAGTTTTTTTTATGAACATATAATGGGACATCACATTTTCCATGAATTTTGTTTCACAATTCATGAAAAATTCAGAACTTGCTCATTTACAAGCTATGAAAACTATTTTCCAAATACATCAAAGGCGACTTGAACTTTGGCCTATTCTACACACATGTTCTGTAGAATTGGAACTTTATGGTTTTAGTGATGTTAATAAAAGGGGGGGGGGGTGTGAATCAACAAAAATTGATAAGTGCATTTGTTTTCATTCTCAATAACACCCCTACCATTTGGTGCACAAACAAGCAAGCATGCGTGGCCTTGTTGTTTACAAAGTTCAAATATTGAACTTTGGTTGAGGCAACAAAGGAGGCAATATGGACCAAACAACTTTATAAGGATCTTAATTTTGCCAAGCTAGGACCTATGGATATTTACTATGACAACCAAAGTATGATTAGGATCTCGTATAATTTAGTGTATCATTCAAAGAGAAAACATTTTGAGATACATTGAAATTATGTGAGAGACATGGTTGAAAAGAAAGAGGTGAAATCACATATGTTCCCACAATACGTCAACCAACAAACATTCTAACCAAAGCTTTAGGTCACGTCAAGTTTGAGAATTGTGTCAAATTGCTCAATCCATTCATAGATTTCAAATTGTAGGATTCAATTATCCAAAGCTTAAAAAGTCTAGAGCTTCCTTTCTAGACCTAAAACTTTTGTGTATAGCTCATGTGTACCCTCTACTTAGGCTTGATAGTTAGCCCAATTAGAGTATATCCCTAACTATTTTCCGACTCAAATAACATATAACATCTTTGATCCTTTTGTGTTAATATTTTAAACTTAGGGTAATTCTTGTTAGAAGTATTCATTTCATGTTGCAAAATCTTGGACTTAGTTGTTTTTGTAGAGTTGTCAAAAGATTGTTGTCTTGAAGTTCTAATATGTTCAAAATCACCTTGTTGGGACACATTAACTAATTGAAAAAAAATTTGAACCAGGACAAAGTCACATGTTCATTGAAACATGATTGTTAACACCCAATCACCGTAATAAAAATCTCAACCTATGCACTTCAATCAAATCCGAGTCAACACAAGATCAAGATGTAGTGCAAATTTAATTTCTGGATTGAAATCAAAGTACAATTTAGATATTACCAAGTTCATTGTCTCTAATTTCTAAGAATTGTACCATAGGGTGTTTCCATGGTACAATGTACACAAAATTCATTCATAATTTAACAATTTTCACTACAACACAATTTTTATGTGCCTTTTTAGGTATTTGGAAAAGATTTTGTGATAAAATTTTGCAATTAAAGGTGAAAAAATTCTAAACTTTCATTATGTTGTGAAATTGATGCACACTTGAACAATGCAATGGTTGATTGGAATCTGTAACTTGTAGGAGCTTGTCACATAGATTGCAACATAAACAAAAGGAATAAAAAAATAGTTTTAATGGGAATTTGTTCATAAAATTTTTCACATACAAAGAAACAACTATAATGAGCAATCTTTTCCATGAAAATTTTCAATTTGTTTTAAAGACATGATGTTCATATTAAATGATAAGTAAATGTTTGGTAACACATTATGTTGTGATAATTTTAATGATTATGATCTTTTTAAGTTGTAAAATGCTCTCCCATTGAAAATGTAGGTGTGTTAAGTGCTATTTTTATCATTATACAAAGATAAAATGAAGATTTTAAATGATTGAAAAATGGTAAATTGTTGTTAAACAAGGTGATTAATTTTTTTAAAAATCAAATTATTGGTGTACAATTACATAAAGACAAACATATGAATCAATTTCATATTCATAGATAATATAATTTTTTTTATTGTTAAGGATTAAATCAATTATATGTGATAATTAAAAGAATTCAAAATGGGTGAAACTTTATGTGTGACTACTTTTTATATTATATGTATTTTTAGTTTTGACACAAAGTGCATCCACGGTACCATGGAAATGCCCCATAACCTTTGTCACAAGTAGTTATAGCGAAACATTATGGAAGGTTTAAGTTAGTTCAAATTTGAATTATAATGATAAGAAGATTAAAGATTCAAAGAATATGTTGAAATTGGATGAAACTCTACTCATGTTCATTTTATGAATTTAGTAAATAGATAGTTTTTGGGTGTTTTGTATTTATTGGAACACATTTAAACTTATCCACATGCTACATTACACTATGGTATAAATGTATTAATGAAATAGTCATGACACTTTGGAATTAAACATGATTTTAATCAGATAAAATAAACCTTGGTTACATTTCATGTGGCTCTTTGATTTGTAAATGTAGTCTAATTAAGTTCATTTTGATATTTTCATGAGTCAAGCCCAAATATACACCTAGTGGAATTGTTTTCCAAAAAATTGTTTTGAGTTATAAGAAAAAATGACAATTAAAAAACTCTAACTAAGCTTTTCTTTAATCATATAATATTTTTATTCTACTCCTTATTTTTTAATTAGGTATTTTCAGGTTTTATTATTTTTAATTTGTAATTTTAATATGTTAATTGTCATTAACAATTGTCATGGCACCAACTTTGTGATGTTTGGAAAATTGTGCCATTTCAATATAATCCATGTCGCCATTTGTAAAATATACTATAGGGAAAAGATTGATGACTCCTTTCAAGTCTAGGTCATGGTGTGTCATTTGAACCCATGTCAACCCATGATTGGGCCATACACCAATTTGGTTCCAATTTGCAATAAAAGCCTTTTTTTTAATCTATGTAGATTGACTTGACCTTGAGTTCATTAGAAAGGTATCAAAAAACCTTTAATAGAATGGGTTCACATGATTAAAACAATGATATGTATCATATCTTATATGACCATTTGAAGGGTTAGAGGTCAAATGGCAAAGTGACTTTCAATCGCTTGCATGATTCTTTGAAGAATTTAATGAACTCCCAATTGAAGAACTTGATACAATTTTGAAAATCTCCTTTCAAAAGGCTACAAGATAAGATCCTAGAATCATTGAATTTGGATATCGTTTGAGGAAATTATGACACTCCACAAAATCAAGACACATGGTGTCCTAGTTTTGAAATTTGGGAAAAGTGATCACTTTTCTTATAAAAAATTAGAAAATAAACTATAGGGAAAATAAAGATGATTTTTCCCAAGTGTAAGTCACATGGTGAATCTTGTAGGTCCATGTTAGTTCATGATTTGACTATGCATCATTTTGATTCTAAATACACTACTCATCATCTTTTTAATTTGTTTAATTTGATGTGATTGTGAGTGAAACTCAAGAAGTTTGTCGTAATCTTATTTTAGAGCTTATTTATGATTTTAAAAAAATTGTGTGAAACTAGAGAGCATGCCAAGGCTTTGAAAACTTTCATAATGCATTATGACCCATGTCACAATGACCCTAAACAAATCTACATATGCACAAGGTATTAAGATTTAGGGTTAGAATCCCCAAAGGTTCTATGCAATGTGATTGGTTTAAAATTCATTTCATTTTTAATAAAAGCACATTAAAATGGACCAAAAATCACAACTGAAAATCCATTATCAAATTTACAAACTGACCAACTATAACATCATCTGGTTAATTCCAGATTTGTTTGTAGCAACAAGTCTTCTCAAAAGTATGGAGACTTTTCTACCCAATCTCTCCAAAGTCTTCAAAATTGGGAATTTACTATAGTTTTCATGCACATTGCTGATTTTTGTTGATTTAGACTCAATTTTACATTATTTTTTCTATAACTTTCACATGCATATGATCTCAATTTTGTGTGGGAAATTGAAGCATAAAATAGTTAAATTTCTTTATATCCGATTCAATTTTGGAAGGGGGAGGGAGGGAGGGAGGGAGGGAGGGAGGGGGGTAAAAGAGTTAGGGTTGGGTTTTGTGCAGTTTGTACTAACCAGCCAACACTAGTCTTTAGGGTAACAATAAGATCCTTGGGGTGCTGATATGCTTGCATGAAAGTAAACTTAGTGTCAAGATTACTTGACAAAGTATTGAAGCCCAAATTGCATACCTAGATAACTTAGTGCCTACTACTTTTGTTGTTTTTCTGTTTTTTTCTCTTAAAGATCCTTCCTCTTCTCAAGGAGGGATATTCATGGATATAATGTGCCCTCAGAATGTTGTTGGTGGACTGCTTTAGGAGATCACTTTGTGACTTTTTGACACCATTTTGAGTGACTTTCAGAGACTAGTTTTGGTGTTGTATCCCAACACTTTTTCAGGCTTTAGGGTTAAACCCTAAACCCTAAACCAAGGCAAGGATTTTTGTGTTTACATTCACGAGTGGGTGCCCGTGACCTTCGGCCACTGTGAAGTCTCACGGTTTCTTTAAACTTGGTTTGCGTTTTAGTTTTTTTTTAGAAACTTTTAACTTTTTTATTATTTTATTTCTATGAGTTTTCTATTATTATTATGATTTTGTGATCATCCAGCCGGACGGACATTTCATCCATCCCCTTAATTGGGACGGACAGTAGCTAAAAGAAAAAAAGCTTCTCCAAAATCCATCTCGTCATCAAGCCGGATGTACATTTCATGCATCCCCTTAATTGGGACGGACAGTAGCTAAAAGAAAAAAAAAGGTAGTCTTGGTCAATACAAAAAAAAAAAAAAAAAAAATTTTGGG